>VAOV01007923.1_pt1 | contig 33355 bp, 32 predicted proteins | sample 3393941 | NCBI WGS metagenome assembly VAOV01 (sample SAMN08290427, study PRJNA428436) | hydrothermal vent metagenome | isolation source: Deep-sea hydrothermal vent chimney | place: Indian Ocean: Southwest Indian Ridge | depth 2398 m m
GTTGTAATAGCAGCGGTCAGGGTAGTTTTACCGTGGTCAACGTGACCAATGGTGCCGACGTTTACGTGCGGCTTCGAACGTTCAAATTTTTCTTTAGACATTGCAGCCTCTCTAACAAAATTCTTTTGGTGTTTTACCTAAACTTACGTTTGCATACCAAGGTTTCGTTAGAATGGCCTAAAAAGAAATGGTGCTGATAGGCGGATTCGAACCGCCGACCTCACCCTTACCAAGGGTGCGCTCTACCAACTGAGCTATATCAGCACGACTTGAATTTGGAGCGGGTGGCGGGAATCGAACCCGCGTCATCAGCTTGGAAGGCTGAGGTAATAGCCACTATACGACACCCGCAAATTCACAATTTTGTGAGGCCACCTCAAAACCAAGGAAATTGCGTGGTGGAGGGGGCAGGATTCGAACCTGCGAAGGCGGAGCCGTCAGATTTACAGTCTGATCCCTTTGGCCACTCGGGAACCCCTCCCGCATTTTGCAATTTGAATTGGTGCCGGCAGAGAGAGTCGAACTCCCGACCTACTGATTACAAGTCAGTTGCTCTACCAGCTGAGCTATGCCGGCACCCCGGTTAGGTGGAGCGCATTCTATGGCACTAAATTTGATAGTGCAATAGCTTTGCGCAAAAAATTTAAAAATTCGCGACCAAGTGGTCAGTTTTTAACTCCTTTGAGTAAAAACCGACCGAAGTAGCCATTTATTCAAACGGATGACGAAGTACAATAGTTTCGTTACGGTCAGGGCCCGTTGAGATGATATCAACCGGTACGCCTGTCAGCGCTTCAATTCTGGATATGTACGCTAATGCTTGCGGCGGTAACTGGTTATGCTCCGTCACGCCAACCGTACTTTCCTGCCAGCCTTCTAAGGTCTCATAAACAGGCTCGACCAAGTCATAGTCTTCAGCTGCCAATGGCGGATACTCACTGATTGTGCCATCAGCCAACTTATAACCCGTACAAATTTTTAACTCATCCAGGCCATCAAGAACGTCGAGTTTGGTTAAGCAAAAACCACTGACTGAGTTAATTTGCACCGCACGACGCATTGCCACTGCATCTAACCAGCCTGTACGGCGTTTACGACCAGTTGTTGCACCAAACTCATGACCTTTAACGCCTAAGTGCTGGCCAACATCGCAGCCGAGCTCTGTTGGGAATGGACCACTACCGACACGAGTCGTATAGGCCTTCACGATACCTAATACATACTCAATATAACGAGGACCAAAGCCGGCACCTGTCGCTACCCCACCTGCCGTAGTGTTAGATGATGTCACATAAGGGTAAGTACCGTGATCAATGTCCAACAATGTGCCTTGAGCACCTTCGAACATGACTTTGTCGCCGTTCTTACGAGCCTGATCAAGCATTGCCGGTACATCGGCAACCATCGGCTTCAGCAATTTAGCAAACTCTTTGCATTGCTTAAGAACCGTATCGTAGTCAATGGCATCGGTTTTATAATATTCAGTCAGGGCAAAGTTGTGGTAATCGACAAGCTCTTTTAGTTTGCCTTCAAAACGTTCAGCATTAAATAAATCGCCAACCCGCAGACCACGACGTGCGACTTTGTCTTCATACGCAGGGCCGATACCTCGACCGGTAGTTCCAATAGCTTCTTTACCCCGGGCTTTCTCACGAGCCTGGTCTAGAGCAATATGGAAAGGCAAAATTAATGGACAAGCTTCACTCACTCGCAAGCGCTCTTTAACAGGCACGCCTCGCGCTTCAAGCATATCAATTTCTTCAATCAATGCTTCCGGCGATAGCACTACGCCATTACCAATAACACACTGAACATTTGAGCGCAGAATACCTGATGGGATAAGGTGTAAAACCGTTTTCTCACCGTCAATAACCAGTGTATGACCTGCGTTATGACCACCTTGATAACGAACAACTAAGCTCGCTTTGTCGGTCAACAGATCGACGATTTTACCTTTACCTTCGTCACCCCATTGGGTGCCTAAAATAACAACGTTCTGACTCATGATTGCCCCGCGTAAAAAAAAAGCGTGGCGATCTTACCTTGTATCGGGGAGTTTGTACATGAGGGAAAAGTGCCCAATGGAGCCATTGGGCACTGGTTGGACTTTTAGTCTTCTTTCGAACCCATCATATTTTGCAGATAACGGAAGAAGTCACTGTTCGCATCCAGGACTAGCATGTCATTACCTTTACCAAAGGAGTTAGTATAGGCTTCCATGCTGCGGATGAATGCGAAAAACTCAGCGTCTTTTTCATACGCTTCAGCATAAATACGAGCGGCTTCTGCGTCACCTTCACCACGCAGTTCACGCGACTGGCGCTTAGCGTCAGCCAGCATAACAGTCACTCGGGCATCGACGTCGGCACGGATAAACTCAGCCTGCTCTTTACCTTCTGACCGGTGCTCTGTCGCAACCGCTTGACGCTCAGCACGCATACGCTGATAAATCGATTGGCTGACCTCGGTCGGCAGGTTAATTTGCATAACCCGTACGTCAAGCACTTCAATACCTAAATCTGAAGCACTTTTAGCGCCCTGAAGCAACGCTTCACGCATAAGCTCGTCACGCTCACCAGAAACAATATCTGAAATGGTGCGATTACCAAACTCACTACGCAAGCCACTGTTGATTCGACGAGTAAGTAAAGCTTCTGCTTGCAGAATATTACCGCCGTTTGTACTCAGGTAGAACGTAGAGAAATCATTAATACGCCACATGACATAGGTATCAACAATTAAGTCTTTTTTCTCACTGGTTACAAAGCGGTCTGGGTCACCGTCCAAAGTTTGCAGGCGCGCATCCAGCTTTTTAACTTGCTCGATAAAGGGTATTTTAAAGTGTAAGCCTGGCTCGAATACCATCGCTTCACCCGTTTGGGCGTTACGTTCAACCTTACCAAATTGAATCAAAATGGCTCGCTCACCCTCTTTCACCACGTAGATGGAGGACAAACCCAGCGCGACCAGGACCACAACTATTATTGCGATTAGGTTTTTCATTAGTTTCGACCTCCGCTACGGTTGCTGTTGCGAGTGTTTTGCGGTTCCGAGTTAAAAGACGTTCCTGCGCCTTGCTCTGGAACTCGCGGAGGCGAGAAGGTTTCAGTATTACGACCTTGCTTCTCTAATAGTTTTTCAAGCGGCAAGTACATCATGTTGTTGCCACCTTCGACATCCACCAGGACTTTTGGTGTCTTCGCATAAAGGTCTTGGAGTGTGTCTAAGTAAATACGCTCACGCGTCACTTCCGGTGCTCGCTCGTACTGAGGTAATAGCTCGTTAAAGCGTGCAACCTCACCCTGAGCTTCCAGAATAATTTGTTCACGGTAAGCTTGAGCTTCTTGCAACATACGGCGAACTTGACCACGTGCTAACGGCTCAACTTCACGCGCATAGGCTTCGGCTTCACGAATGTAACGCTCTTCGTCCTCTTGCGCAGCTATAGCGTCATCAAACGCGTCTTTAACCGCTTCTGGTGGACGTGCCGGCAGTAAGTTGATATCGACAACTTGCAGGCCAACTGTGTAAGGATTCATTGTCGACTCAAGCATTTCCAGTGTATCTGCACGGACTTGCTCACGACCACGAGTCAGCACTTCGTCCATTGTTGTATGACCAACAACATAACGTAACGCACTGTCAGTTGCGCGCGATAATACGCCGTCTGCGTCCTGAACATTGAATAAGTAAGCGCGGGGGTCGACCACACGGTACTGAACATCAAGCTCGACACGAACAACGTTTTCATCTTGAGTCAGCATGTAACCCTCGGTTTTATCCGAACGAACGTTGTTAACGTCGACATGTTCAACGGTATCGACAAAAACAGGGCGCCAATGCAGACCTGACTCAACCATTGTGTGGAACTGACCAAAACGAAGCACGACGCCACGGTCAGCTTCTTTTACGGTATAAAAGCCCGCAATGAACCAAACAATAAGGGCGATAATAGCAATAATGCCAATACCTTTACTTGGAATGCCTGAGCTACCGCCAGAGCCTCCACCTTTATTGCCGCCAAAGCCGAACTTTGAAAAGAGTTTACGGACTGCTTCGTCAAGATCAGGTGGTCCCTGATCTTTACCGCCCTGATTTTTCCATGGGTCACGGTCGTTGTTGTTACCGCCGTTCCCCGGTTGATTCCAAGCCATGGACTGCTCCAATTTATGGTTTAACTTATATTAATTGTTCTTTTGGACAATTAACTCATCCAAATTACTATCAAATCGTTTTTTCAGGCGCTGCCAGTCTACCGATGATAAACGCACATGCAACGCCAGTTGTCCGTTTTCGTCGACATCTTCCGATGTCACACTGTTGAGTTCGTACAATGTACCACGTAATTTACCCATAGACGGCGGTATTTTTAGTGTGGCGTCCATCATTTGAGGGCCCAGTAACTGGGTTAATGCCTCTAAGATAAGCTCGACACCAATACCTTCCTGAGCCGATACCCAGACTCTTACTGGCTTGCCATCCTCGTAATCGATACGTGGTTTTGCGCCATCTATCTGATCTATTTTATTACAAATAATCAGTTGTGGCACATCCCCAGCGTCAATTTCTTCGAGTACTTCTGTCACCTGGTCAATATTACTTTGCTGCTGGTCATCAGCGACGTCAACCACATGCAAAAGTAAGTCGGCTTCCTGGGTTTCCTGAAGCGTCGCCTTGAAAGCAGCGACTAAGTCATGCGGCAAATGCCGGATAAAACCAACAGTATCCGCCAGAATCAAGTCGCCAACATCCTCAATAGTGAGCTTACGAAGAGTGGGGTCCAACGTCGCAAACAATTGGTCTGCTGCGTAAACGCCCGCTTCCGTTAACTGATTAAACAGCGTTGATTTACCGGCGTTGGTATAGCCCACTAACGAAACTGTAGGAATTTCGGCTTTCTGACGGGCACGCCGTCCTTGCTCGCGTTGCTTTTGAACTTTTTCCAGACGCCGCAGAATATTCTTAATACGTCCGCGAATTAACCGTCGGTCGGTCTCAAGCTGCGTTTCACCCGGGCCGCGCAAACCGATACCACCTTTTTGGCGCTCCAAGTGAGTCCAGCCTCGTACCAAACGTGTTGAGATATGACGTAATTGCGCCAGCTCTACCTGCAGTTTACCTTCGTGAGTACGCGCTCGCTGAGCGAAGATATCAAGAATAAGTCCGGTTCTGTCCAGAACCCGGCATTTACAAATAGCTTCCAGGTTACGCTCTTGCGTTGGGGATAACGCATGATTAAAGATAACAATATTGGCATCCAGCGCCTTCACTTGCTCGGCTATTTCTTCTGCTTTACCACTGCCAACAAAGTATTTCGGCGTCGGTGAACCGCGGCTTGTTGTTATAACGCCGCGAGTCTCAACACCAGAAGAGTTTGCTAAAAGTTTAAGTTCAGAGAGATCTTCTCGGTTTACTTCAGTGGGAAAGTCCACATGAACCAAAATTGCGTAGTCGCCACCTTCATACCTATCGAACAAGTTGTATCAGACCTCTCTTTTCTTAAAATTAATCGTCGAACTCAGCCACGCCTTCAGCCGCTTGCTGAGGCAAATAGTTTTGCGGGATTCTGGCCGGGACGACAGTCGAAATAGCGTGTTTATAAACCATTTGGCTAACAGTGTTCTTCAGCAATACAACAAATTGGTCAAACGACTCAATTTGCCCCTGTAGCTTGATACCGTTGACCAAATAAATGGATACCGGGATGCGCTCGCGGCGCAATGCATTTAAAAACGGGTCTTGTAGAGTTTGCCCCTTGGCCATCTTGGATTCCTTTTTTTATCGTTATTCATTATCCAATGCGAAATACAAAAAGTGACAGCACCGCCAATTTGCTATCACCTGTAAACACACACTAGACCAGTAAAGAATTTTTGCAACCAGAAAAACGTTAAAAATTACTCATTTATTTGCTAATCGGATCTGTGGGCGGTACTGAAAATTTCAATCCTTGGGAGGAAATTTTTGCGCAGGTTGAACTAAGGCAGCCTCAACTTTGTCGTTCATTTGCGGGTCATCAGTTTCCAGCCAAGTCACACCTGGCCAGCCGTTCAGCCAGGTTAGTTGGCGTTTTGCAAGCTGCCGGGTAGCGATAATGCCGCGCTCTCGCATTTCCTTATACGACAGTTCGCCATTTAGGTATTGCCACATTTGGCGGTAGCCGACGCTACGAATGGACGGTAAGTCTTCATGTAAGTCGCCACGTTCAAACAGCTTGCTAACCTCGTCCTCGAATGGCTCAGACAGCATTTGATCAAAGCGCTGCTCAATGCGCTTGTGCAGTACTGAACGCTCCTTTGGCGCAATCGCAAACTGATAAACGGGCTTATTCAGCTGACCAAAGCGCTCTTTCGTTAGTTCAGTCAGTGTTTTTCCACTGACCTCATAAACTTCCAGTGCGCGCAGGGTTCGCTGAGGATCATTCGGATGTATGCGGTTGGCACTGACAGGATCAACCGTTTTCAACCGGTCATGCAAAGCAGCAAGCCCACTTGCTTCCATTTCTTGGGTAAGTTTTTGTCTAACCGACGCATCAGACTCAGGCAACTGCGACAAGCCTTCGAGCAAAGCTTTGAAATACAACATGGTGCCACCAACCAGCAAAGGGACCTTCCCGCGCGCCTGAATGTCGTCAATTAAACGCAGTGCATCGCGTTGAAAGTCGGCCGCTGAATAAGTCTCTGACGGGTCGCAAATATCGATAAGATGATGCGGTACTTTGGCTTGCTCTTCCGGTGTTGGTTTTGCAGTGCCAATATCCATTCCGCGGTAAATAAGCGCCGAATCGACGGAAATAATTTCACAGTCCAGCTTGTCGCACAGTGCCAGCGACAGGGCTGTTTTTCCGGAAGCTGTCGGCCCATAAATGGTAATAACCGCATTAGTGGTTTGCATTATACCCCTCTGGTACTTCAATAAACTGGAGGTAGTCGGCAGACTCATGTAGTTGGTCACGCCACTGTTTCACCCAGTGTTCAGCCTCTGTTGCACTGTATTCACTTTTAGCAACAAAGACAGTCAGCCATGTTAGCAGCTGGGTGTCGGAGCTCTCTGACACTTGTTCAAGTAATTGCTTAAATAACAGTGCGACATTGCCTTTACGAAGCATTTCCGGCATTTGCTCGATAACCACCATATCTTTCTGGCGATAGTACATGACCCCCAGGCGGTTCAGTTGTTGCTCTGGCCATTGGCTAACCGGCGTTTTAAATTCTTTTGCTGATACCGTTACGGGAACCAACAATGGCTGTCCAGACAAGCCGTCCTCTAGCTGCTGAGAAAGCTTCTCCTGTGCGCAAACTGCATGCACCTGTCGTACATTCAGCCAGGCCAACCGGTTTGAGTGTCTAACTAAAGCCTGATGCCCGTTAAACAGTGACAGTAAGCGCCAGCTTTCGCTCGGGGAACTTGCTTCTTGTGTACTTACAGAAGCCGATGCGTAGAATGCCGATGCATTCCCTGTTGATGCAGGCTGACTCTCAGAACTTCCTGCTGAACTTGTTACCGCGTTAGGCAGTAACGACCCCATAGCTTTTCTTGGCGCTGTTGAGTAACGACTGCTCTCCCTCATGGTTGACGTATCGTTCGACTGATACTGATGGCGGTGGGCACTTTCGTAAGGCTCGCCTTTAAAATCAACCGATGCGTCTTCGGCGCCAGCGCTTACTGACATTTCAGTCAGTGAGCGTAATACGCGTTCAACCTGAGTAAGAATAAAGTCGTGCACTTGCCGCTGATAATGAAAGCGCACTTCATGCTTGGCCGGATGCACGTTTACATCGACCTGCTCAGCAGGTAGCTCAAAATAAAGAATGTAAGTCGGCACGCGGTCAGTCGGTAAGTACTTTTCGTAAGCCTGCCGCACGGCGTGCGCTAGAAGCTTGTCACGCATCATACGGCCGTTAACAAAAAAATGCTGAACATCGCCCTGGTACCGACAGTGCTCCGGTGCCACCATCCAGCCTTTTAATTTGTAATCACCTTCCGGGCTTTGTAACTGATACGCCTGCTCAGCGAACTGGCCGCCACAAATTTTTGCCACGCGCTGCAACTGCTGCTTTTCTGAATCCGCCCTGGGATAGCGCCGCAACGTTTTGCCGTTATGGCTGAGTTGAAATGCCACATCAAACCGACTTAACGCAATACGCTTTATAACCTCATCAATGTGGCTAAACTCGGTTTTTTCTGTACGTAAAAACTTACGCCGGGCTGGCGTGTTAAAAAATAAATCCTGAATATCAACGGTTGTGCCATTAGGGTGAGCCGCAGGTTCGACATTAACCTGCATGTCGCGACCTTCTGTCCACGCCTGCCAAGCTTCGCTTTGCTCCGCCGGTTTTGAGGTTAAGCGCAATCGTGATACCGAGCTAATACTGGCTAAAGCTTCTCCCCGAAAACCTAAACTACCAATACGTTCCAAGTCTTCTAATGACTGAATTTTACTGGTTGCATGACGACTCAGCGCCAACGTCAGTTCGTCTCGAGAAATACCACAGCCATTGTCGCGAATGCGAATACGTTTACTGCCACCTTTCTCAATATCTAAAACAAGCTCGTCTGCACCGGCGTCTAAGGCATTTTCTACCAGCTCTTTTACGACCGATGATGGGCGCTCGACCACCTCACCGGCGGCAATTTGGTTAGCAAGTTCTATAGGCAGTTGTTGAATCGGCATTAGCGGCTCGGAATAGTGATTTTTTGTCCAATTTTAAGGACATTACTTCTTAAATTGTTTTCCGTTTTTATCGCTTTCACTGTCGTATTGTAACGCTGTGCTAGAACAGACAATGAGTCGCCCGACTTCACCGTATAAGTAAAGCTGTTCTGATTGGCTAGGTAGGTGTTGTCTATCGGGTTACTGACAAAATACCGACGAATACCGTTGTACAGCGCCCGCGCCATTTTTTGCTGATGCGCATTGCTGGTCAATAAGCGTTCTTCGTCCGGGTTAGAAATAAACCCAGTTTCGACCAAAAGTGACGGTTTATCCGGTGACTTTAGTACTGCCAAACTGGCCGCCTGAGGTTTTGTCTTGTGCATTTTAGTAACGGCTGACATTTCATCAATAATGTGTCGCGCTGCACTGTAGGCGCCGGCAATAGAGCTGTCCATCGACATATCAAGCAAGGTTTCGGCCAAATAAGGCTCGTGACTGTTTTTACTTAAAATATCGGTAACACCGCCAAGTAACTCAGACTCTTGCTCTCTATTCTCTAACCAACGACCCACTTCTGAGTCCGCCCGTCGCTTAGACAAGACCCAAACCGATCCGCCCCGAGGTTGAGGCGTTCTAAAAGCATCAGCGTGAATCGATACGAAGAAGTCGGCTTTAGCATCCCAGGCTTTTTGCGGACGCTCATTCAAGCCCAAATAATAGTCGCCTGTGCGCACTAAAAACGCCTGCATGCCCGGGTCATCATTAATCATCTTTGCCAAAGCACGCGCTATTTTTATCACCACGTTTTTTTCGTAAGTACCACGTGGCCCTATTGAGCCGGGGTCATCCCCGCCATGACCAGCATCTATTGCAATAGTGACTTTGCGATCTTTGAGTTCGTCAATCGACTTTGCCGGACCGCTGCGTTCAACTGACTTACCCGGTAGGTCGACCACCAGGCGGTCTTTGTATGACTCATTCGCGGGGAGTACAAATAGGTTTGGTTCTGTTTTCGAGTTCAGTTCAATGACAATGCGGCTACTGCGATTATTCTTAGGGCTGCTGGTACGCACTTTGCGCACAAGTAAGGAGTCTTTACCCAGGTTGGTTAAGCCAGTGTTTAACTTAGTGTTGTTAAAGTCTATGACTAAGCGGTACGGCTTCTGCTGGTTCAGCATAAAGTAGGAGTACTCTGGCGTCTCCGATAAATCAAAAACCACACGCGTCTTGTCCGGCGACGGCCAAACCCTGACACTCTCAATACTGTTATCTGCCCATACGCTGAACGAGCATAAGGCAAGAAGCACGACCCAAAACTTTTTTATCATAATGACTGAACGATAGTTTTCCCGGTGTTAGTTAGCGCATTTATAATTATTTTTCTGCCCTGCTCATAATAGCTTAAGGCAATTTCAATGTCTGCGTCCGGAAGCCAGCCTGCACCTTTTTCCGGCCATTCAATAAAATTTAGAGTGTCTTCGGCAAAGTAGTCACGAATACCCATATACTCGAGCTCTTCCGGGTCAGCCAGGCGGTACAAGTCGAAATGATGAATGCGCCAGCCACTTAACTGATAAGGCTCTACCAGGGTGTAAGTTGGGCTTTTTACTGCGCCTTCGTGACCCAGAGCCTGAATCACCCCTCGACAAAACGCTGTTTTACCCGCGCCCAGTTCTCCTTCCAGGTAAACCACCACCGGCTCTTTAATACTTTCTGCAAAACGCTTCGCCAAAGCTAACGTAGCTTCCTCATTCGGCAACTCTTGCTCGAAAACCACACTCATTTTACGTTATTTTTCCATTCACTAATTGACGTATGTATGGCAACAAATCTGAAGCTAAGGTTCCCCGTTCACCTTCGTTGCCCGCTAATTCTCCGGCTCTGCCATGCCATATACCTGCCGCAACTACGGCTTCGGTTTCAGGCATACCTTGTGCAACTAAGCCGCTTACCAAGCCAGTCAGCAAGTCGCCCATACCACCGCTTGCCATTGCCGGACTGCCGGCATCCAGAATAAACTGCCCTGCGTCGCTGGTCACTAGCGAACCGGCGCCTTTTAATAAAATTTGCGCTTCGTAGTTATCACGCAGCGCATTTAATGCCGAAAAGCGGTCAGATTCTACCTTATTTGAGTCAAAATTTAATAATCGAGCGGCTTCACCTGGATGCGGGGTCAATATCACTCGCGAGCCAAGCCTTTCTTTTTGTTCATGAGCGGCCAAAATATTCAGCCCGTCGGCATCAATAACCCAAGCTTTGTTAGTGTTAATGCAATGGTCTGCCACCCAGCTGAAAGCCTCTCGCGACCAATAACTTTGCCCAAGTCCCGGGCCTAAGGCTATAACGTTCGCCTGCTCCATCATTGCCTGTAAGTCTTTCTGAGAGCTTACGGCGCGCACCATAGCTTCAGGTTGGGCAGCAGCAACCATCGCCTGAGCCTCAGGGTGGCAGGCCACCGACACCTTACCGGCACCGCAGCGCAATGCCGCTTGCATTGCCAGCACAACAGCCCCGGACATGCCCGGCTGACCACCAACGATAAGGACATGACCATTATCGCCTTTGTGTTCACAGGGCTGTCTTCGTGGCAGCCAATTTTGAATGTGCTCTGTCGTCACTCTCACATAGGTGGCTTTGCTTTGTTTCGCAAACGCATCTCCAATACCCAGGTCTTCCAGTACTAACTGCCCGACATGGTTCTTTGCTTTACCCGTTAACAGCCCCCGTTTATGAGCAACTAAGCACACCGTTTTGTAGGCGTGAACAGCGATTCCCGGCACTGAGCCCGTATCCGCATTTAGTCCGGAGGGCACATCCACCGCCAAAACCTTTGCAGAAGCCTCATTTAAGGCCTGGACAAGCACAGCCGCAGCGCCTTCAAGAGCGCGGTTAAGGCCAACGCCGAAAAGCGCATCGACAACTATATCGTAACGCTGCGGTTCACAATCATTAACCGCCTTTTCCTGGCCTCCACTGTCACGCCAGGCCAAACGTGCGCGCTCCGCATTATTGTCCGTTTTGGACGAAATAGTCTTGTTCGGTGACAGGGCAAATACGTCTACCTGATACCCGGCTTCCTGTGCCAGTCGAGCAATAATGTAACCGTCGCCGCCATTGTTACCCTCACCACAGCATACTGCTATTTTCGCCGGAGCTTTTAAATCCTGCTGTAAGTGTTTAAACACAGCCGCCCCGGCAGCAGACATCAGTTGCATCATGCTTATTGAGCACGCTTCAGCCGCTGGTTTTTCGCCTTTTTGTACCTGTTCCACGGTGTACACGCGTTGTGCTAAACTGACGTTATCAATTGCCGTCATAGCTACTCCTGACCATGTCCAATTCCATTAACTATCAACAGCTGGCCGATGATATTAAGCGTTGGGGCGCCGAGCTGGGTTTTCAAAAAGTGGGTATTACTGACTTAGATCTTAGTAAACATGAAGCCACTTTACAGCAGTGGTTGGACAAAGGCTATCATGGCGAAATGAGCTTTATGGAGCGTCACGGCATGCTGCGCGCACGTCCGGCGGAGCTGCATCCGGGCTCGGTCAGAGCTATTTCCGTGCGTATGAACTACCTACCCGTTGAAGCCGGCTTTGCAAAGACGCTAAAAGATGGCAGCAAAGGCTATATTTCCCGTTATGCATTAGGGCGGGACTACCACAAACTCATGCGTAAACGCTTAAAACAACTGGGTGACCGAATACAGTCAGAGTTTGACGGCGCCGACTTTCGCCCCTTTGTTGACTCAGCCCCCATTATGGAAAGACCGCTAGCGGAAAAGGCCGGTTTAGGCTGGACCGGTAAACACACACTCATTTTAGACAGAGACAGTGGCTCCTGGTTTTTCTTAGGTGAGCTGTTGATTAACCTACCACTACCGGTCGATGAGCCTGTTAAGGAAGGTTGCGGCAGCTGCACCTCTTGTATGACCATCTGTCCGACTCAAGCCATTGTCGCTCCCTATGAGCTGGACGCACGGCGTTGTATTTCTTATTTAACCATTGAGCTGCGCGGCGCCATTCCTGAAGAGTTTCGCCCGCTTATTGGTAATCGTATTTACGGCTGTGACGACTGTCAGCTCATTTGCCCGTGGAACCGCTACGCCCAACTCACCGACGAGAACGACTTTAGCCCCAGACAAGAACTGCACTCGCCACAGTTACTCGAGCTTTGGACCTGGACCGAACAGCAGTTTCTGGACAATTTACAAGGCTCCCCCATTCGTCGCATAGGCTACGAGTGTTGGTTGCGGAACCTGGCCGTGGCTTTAGGCAACGCGCCCTCAGATGCCGCCATTATAGAAGCGCTTGAGAATAAAACCGAAGGTGTAACCGATATGGTACGAGAGCACATCGACTGGGCACTGGAGCGTCAGCGCACCGGTGTTGCAGAGGTTACTAAACAGCTGAAACGATTGGTGCGTGCGGTAGAAAAAGGCTTACCCCGCGACGCCTAATCGGGTTTGAAAACACCAATAACCTGATCAAACTGGCGCTCGCTGCCACCGCCCTGCTCTTTAGGTTCGCTAAAGCGGTGCTTGCACTGCACGCATTCCACCTGCTCAATATCGTTTTCAATAAACAACATGAGTGTGTCCATGGCCTCACATTTTGGGCACACTGCGCCAGCGATAAATCGTTTCTTTTGTCTAGCCACGACAACTCCTGTGTTAGAATTGGCTGCAACGTAACTAATGATAACGCAGAGTGATTTATGATTCGAGCGCAAAGCATCAGCCTAATGCGTGGTGGCGATGTTTTATTTGAGGACAGTGACTTACAAGTTTTTCCCGGCCACAAAGTGGGTCTGGTGGGCCGCAACGGCTGCGGTAAGTCGTCACTGTTTTCAATGTTGCGAGGCGAGCTGCATGCCGACACGGGCGACTTACATGTTCCCGCAGAATGGCGCATAGCCAGCGTCGCACAGGATACCCCTGCACTCGAGAAGTCCGCGATTGATTATGTCATGGACGGAGACACAGAGTTTCGCGCGTTGGAAGAACAATTGGCCACTGCGGAAGCTTCTAACAACGGCGAACAAATTGCGCACTGCCACGATAAACTGGCGGCTATTGGCGCTTACGACATACAAGCTCGCACAGCCTCGCTTATGGCCGGGCTGGGGTTTACTCAGTCGCAACTGCAACAACCAGTGAAAGCCTTTTCCGGTGGCTGGCGTATGCGTTTAAACCTGGCGCAAGCACTGATAGCCCGAGCTGATTTAATGCTGCTCGATGAGCCAACCAACCACCTCGACGTCGACGCGATATTCTGGCTGGAAGGTTGGCTGAAACAGTACGAAGGAACGCTGATTCTTATTTCGCACGACCGTGACTTTCTGGATTCGGTAACCACTGACATTGTCCATATTGAACATAACAAGCTGAATACCTATAAAGGCAACTACTCTCAATTTGAACGCCAACGCGCTGAGCATTTAGCCCAGCAGCAAAGTGAATTTGAGAAAGCGCAGGTCATGCGCCAGCACTTGCAAAAGTACGTTGACCGTTTTCGCTATAAAGCCAGTAAAGCTAAGCAGGCGCAAAGCCGCTTGAAGGCCATTGAAAAATTACCAACGCAGGCGCCTCTTCGAGCTGAAAGTGGTGTCGATTTTCACTTTTTAGAGCCGGAAAAGCTGCCGAACCCATTACTGACACTCCGCGATGCAAAAGCCGGTTACGGCGACACCACCATTCTTGAACATATTAAGCTGAACTTGGTGCCGGGAACGCGCCTAGGGCTGCTTGGCCGTAACGGCGCCGGTAAGTCGACCTTAATTAAACTCCTTGCCGGAGAGCTTGAGCCCATGGCCGGCGAGCGTATTGCGAACCCGGGCTTGCGTATTGGTTATTTTGCACAGCATCAGCTGGAAACTCTGGATATGTCAGCATCGGCGCTGTTGCATTTGCAGCGTATGGACAGCGCCGCCAGCGAACAAAAACTACGGGACTTTTTGGGTGGTTTCGGGTTTTCCGGTGACCATGCAACACGCCCGGTTGAGCCTATGTCCGGGGGTGAAAAAGCGCGTTTAGCGTTGGCGCTCATTATTTATCAGCGACCTAATTTATTGCTGCTCGATGAGCCTACCAACCATTTAGACTTAGGGCTTCGCGACGCTCTGGTTGCGGCCTTGCAGGAATATGAAGGCGCTTTAATTGTGGTGTCGCACGATCGTCACCTGCTGCGCACGACGGTCGATGAGTTTTGTCTGGTGGCCGATAAAAAGGCGGAGACCTTTGATGGCGACTTAGATGCCTATCATGTCTGGTTGCAGGAGCGTGCCGCCAATGACAAACGCTCAGAGCAAACAGCGCCCAGTCGTCAGCGCGATAACCGCAAAGAACAAAAGCGCAAAGAAGCAGAAATGCGCCAAAAGACTAAGCCCCTGCGCCAGACCATTGAAAAAGCCGAAAAACGCATACAGATCTTAGAAAACGAATTAGCTGATCTGCATGACCAGCTGTCCGATAACAGTCTTTACAACGACGACCGAAAAGCCGACTTACAGGCGTTGTTAGACAAACAAACGGCGGCACAAAAAGAGTTGAGTGAATTAGAAGAAACCTGGATGGAAGCAGAAGAGTCACTGGCCGAGTTGACCGAAGAGCTTCAGTCAGAGAACGACTAAACAGGAGCGTTTATGATTATTCCATGGCAAGAAGTGGACACTGAAACCTTGAACAACCTGCTTGAGTCCGTGGTGCTGCGTGAAGGCACCGACTACGGCTCGCAGGAAATGTCGTTTGACGCCAAAGTCGAGCAACTCCGAAAGCGGGTGAAAAGTGGAGAAGCCGTTATTGTCTTCTCAGAGCTACACGAAAGCGTCGACGTAGTGCCCAAAGACAGCGTCACCGGAAACGCGGACGACGAGCAATAAACACCTCTTCCCAGGGAACATTTTGATCACCCAACACTAAAAAATTTGGGTTCAGCAAACTGACCGTTCGGTTGTAAGTTATCGGCTCAAAGTTCTCATTTACAATACGACCTCCCGCCTCACCAACAATCACTTGCGAGGCGGCTGTGTCCCACTCTCCGGTCGGCCCTAGTCGTAAAAAGCAATCAGCTTTGCCCTCGGCAATAAAGCACGACTTTAAGGAACAGCTGCCTGCCGGTAGTGGCTGAATATCGCGTTGAGTTTGCATACGGCTCAGCACCGGCTCTCTTGCCTGACGACGACTTATGGCAATAATCAAAGGGTCAGATTCTGGTTTTTGGAGTTTACGCACCGAAATTTTCTGCTTCTCGACAGCATCTTCTTTATAAGCGCCCCGGCCTTTTTCTGCGTAATAGATTGCCTCGCCAACCGGCCAAAAAATGACGCCCATTTCAGGCTCATTATTAGACACGTAGGCAATGTTAACGGCGAAGTCACCAGAGCGCGCGATAAACTCTTGCGTACCGTCAATAGGGTCAATGAGGAAATACGACGACCATTTTCGCCGTTCATTGTAATTCTCGTGGTCACTTTCCTCTGACAACACCGGAATGTGAGGGAAATGCTGTTTTAACCGGTCTTCAATCAGTTCACTGGCGATGATATCCGCGGTCGTCACCGGGGAATCATCGTGTTTTTCCGAGGTTTTGTAGTCACGGCGCTCGTACATGGTCATAATGACTTCGCCGGCTTCTTTCGCGATAGCTTTGAGTGTCTCAAGCATTGGCTGACTGCCCTCGCTTTCTCAGTAGCATTAATAGCGCTGCCACACTTCTAGCTTCAGTAAAATCCGGCTGAGTTAATAAGTTGTCTGCGTCATCTACCGCCCAGGTGACTTTTTCCAAGGGCTCCGGCTCATCGCCGGGCAAACTTTCAGGATAAAGGTCGGTTGCCACGAATATATGCATTTTTGCTGAGAAGAACTGCGGGGCCATCGATACTTCCGTTAAAAACTCCAGATTATGGCTACCATAGCCCACTTCTTCTTTTAACTCTCGCTGCGCCGCTTCTTCCGGCGTTTCTCCCGGGTCAATCAGCCCTTTTGGGAAGCCCAGTTGGTAATCGTGTGAGCCAGCTGCGTATTCACGAATAAGCAACAACGTATTTTCGTCGAGACAAGGCACAATCATAACGGCACCACGACCGCTGCCTTTCATGCGCTCAAACTGGCGCAGTTCTCCGTTGCTGAACTTTAAATCAACCGCTTCAATGCGCAAAAGCCGACTTTGCGCCACCACGCGACGGGATAAAATTTGAGGGACTTGCTTCTTTGTCATACAACCATCCAAGTCATTGTCTCTCTTTACTATAACGACTCTGCGTACAGAAAACAGTCTGAATTTACGGTTTTTAGAATGAGTGCTAGTATTCAAGCCATTGTAGCGAATATAGAAGTGAGCATTATGACAGGCCAAAAACCCGAGACGGAAACTGAATTTGATGTTGTTGTAATAGGTACGGGGCCCGGCGGTGAAGGCGCCGCAATGCAACTTGCCAAAAGTGGTTATAACGTCGCCATTGTCGAGCGTCATAAAGCGCTGGGCGGCGGCTGTACTCACTGGGGAACCATTCCTTCTAAAGCATTGCGTCACTCGGTTAGCCGACTCATTGAATACAACAATAACCCACTGTTCTCAGGCCCGGGGTGGCAAAGCGGCATGACCTTTAGTCATATTCTGCACTACGCAGAGTCTGTTATTCGCAAGCAAGTGAAATTGCGCAGCTCTTTTTATGACCGTAACGGGGTTACTGTTGTACACGGTACGGCGTCATTTTTAGACAAAAACCGTATTCGTGTGACTAAGCTCGACGGCTCCGTCGACGACCTTATTACGCAGCACGTGGTTATTGCGTCAGGCTCGCGCCCGTATCACCCGGCAGATATCGACTTTGATCACCCACGTATTTATGACTCTGACAAAGTCTTGTCACTGTCGCACGAACCAAAAACCATTTTAATTTATGGTGCCGGTGTTGTCGGTAGTGAGTACGCCAGTATTTTCCGCGGCATGGGCGTTAAAGTCGACCTGATAAACCAACGCGACCGACTACTTTCGTTCTTAGATGCGGAGATATCCGACGCGCTAAGTTATCACTTGCGTAACAGCGGCGTCGTTATTCGCCATAACGAAGAGTATGAAAGCATTACCGGCTACGACGACAAGGTCGTACTGAAAACCAAATCAGGTAAAACCATGGCCGCAGACTGCTTACTATTCGCCAACGGCCGCTCGGGTAATATTGAGGATCTGGACTGTGATGTTGTTGGACTGGAGCCAAACTATCGCGGCCAACTGGAGGTCGATGAAAACTACCAAACCTCGGTCGACAACATTTATGCAGTGGGCGACATTATTGGTTACCCAAGCTTAGCCAGCGCGGCTTATGACCAAGGCCGTATTTGTGCATCCGCAATTATTAATGGCGAAAGCGACAAAGCCTTAGTCAGTGATATACCCACGGGCATTTATACCATTCCTGAAATTAGCTCAGTCGGTAAAACGGAAGAAGAATTAACAGAAATGAAAGTGCCTTATGAAGTCGGTCGGGCTCAATTCAAACACCTGGCTCGTGCGCAAATTTCCGGCGCTGACGTCGGTTGCCTGAAGCTACTCTTTCATCGTGAGACTCGTGAGTTATTGGGGCTGCACTGCTTTGGTGAACGAGCATCGGAAATTGTTCACATTGGTCAAGCCATTATGGAGCAGAAAAACGGCGGCAACACTATCGACTACTTTGTGAATACTACGTTTAACTACCCAACCATGGCCGAAGCTTATCGGGTCGCAGCCCTGAATGGTATTAACCGGCTTGCGTTGTAGGTTTTGAGACAGCCTGAAGAGGTAACTCAATACGCACACACAAACCGCCTTCCGGGCGGTTTTTTAATGTTATACAACCATCGTGACGGTCAACAATACGCTTAATAATTGCCAAGCCCAGCCCGGAGCCTACGCCACCACGAGCTTTATCGCCCTGCATAAAGGGCTGAAATAACTTCGCTTGTTGCTCTTCGGGAATGCCAGGGCCATCATCACTGACGCTAAACCATACGCTTTTTTGTTTTTTATTGTATCCGGAGCTGACTAATACGTTTTGTTTACCGTAACGCTCTGCGTTTTCCAGCAAGTTCACAATGACGCGCTTCATAGACAAAGGCCGCAGCCAAACTAAGGGTAAGTTACCCAACGCCAGTTCAAAGTTCTTTTCCCAACTGTCAGGTACATTGGCAACGGTTTGCTCTATCAGCTCATTCAGTGACTCTCGACTGCTTTTCTCTTGTTGGTCGAGGCGAACATAATCAATGAATTGATCAATAATGTCGTTCATATCATCGATGTCTTCAACAATGCCCTGCGCCAGCGTATCGTCTTCGGGCATCATTTCTGCGGCCAGCCGAATGCGCGTCAGCGGTGTGCGTAAATCGTGGGAAACGCCTGCCATCAGAAGGTTTCGATCGTTTTCCAGCTCACGAATGCCTTTTGACATATGGTTAAACGCCCGGGTCACAGCCATCACTTCGCTAGCGCCTTTCTCTTGCAGCTGTTCAGGAAACTCGCCTCTACCAACTTTACGTGCCGACTCTTCCAGTGCTTTTAACGGCCGGTTTAACCAGTTCGCAAACAGCATTCCCCCTAAAACGCTCGACACGCCAATAAGCAGCAAATACATAATTAGTGGCGAAAACTGCCCTTTTTGCATACTTTCTAAAGGCACTCGTATCCAAAAGTCCGGTGCTTTAGGCGGCTTCACCCAAATAAAAAACTCACTGCCCTGAGATACGCGCACAATAGCTTCGCCGCCTAACATCGAGCTCATATCGTCTGACAAGTAACCGTAATAGGTTGAGTTAGTCAGGCCATTTTCTCTGGCTTGCAAGTCATTGAATATGGCAATACCTGTTTCCTCCCGGTAACGCTCGATAAGCTCGCGCTCGGTTTCAGGCGAGTGCTGGCGAGGAATAAACATAGTTCGAATATGCTTGGCAACAAGTTCGTTAATTTGCTCAATGGAAGGCTTAACCACATAGTTGCTGACCATGACGTAAGAAACGACCTGGTTTATCAGCAAAATTAGTGCAAGCAGCGCAACCGTTCTGGCAAACGCTGACTTTGGAAACAGCTTCATTAGCTTTTCAGTTGACCGTCAGGAACAAAGACATAGCCCAGTCCCCACACCGTTTGAATGTAGCGTGGCTTAGTCGGGTCTTCTTCTAACATACGGCGTAGGCGTGATACCTGCACATCGATAGAACGCTCAAGGGCGCTGTAGTCACGGCCGCGCGCCAAGTGCATGAGTTTGTCACGAGACAACGGCTGGCGGGCATGAGTCACTAAGGCTTTAAGTACCGCGAATTCACCACTGGTCAGCGGCATGGGTGTGTCGCCATGAAACATTTCGCGAGTGCCCAGGTTAAGTCGAAACTCACCGAACTCGACTTCTTGATCTTCCTGCGACGGAGCGCCAGGAGCCTCTGAGCCACGACGGCGCAATACTGCTCGAATACGTGCTAATAATTCACGCGGGTTAAAGGGTTTTGCAAGGTAGTCATCCGCTCCCAGCTCCAAACCAATAATGCGATCAACTTCGTCGCCTTTGGCTGTCAGCATAATGACGGGAATATTATTACCTTCGTTACGCAAACGCTTACAAATAGAAAGGCCATCCTCTCCGGGCAGCATGAGGTCAAGCACCATTAAGTGGAAGTTTTCACGCGTCAGTAAACGGTCCATCTGGTCAGAGTCCTGTGCAACGCGAACGGTAAAGTTTTGCTCCGTTAAATAGCGTTCAAGCAAGCTCCGAAGCCGTGCGTCGTCATCAACTACCAGAACTTTTAATGTTTCCTGCATCATAATTTTAGTGTCTCAAGCTGCCATGCCTGCCTATAAAGATACACCGCTTTGTATAACGAGAGAAGCCAGCTTCTGTTAACAAATGTTTCAGTTATCTTTTCGGCTACCGATGCCAGTAGCGTTGCATTTCCACGTAAAGGAATGAGGCGGTCCAGGTAATAAGTACAAGCCCCGTTAGACTCTCAATACCCGTTAAAAAACGTAACGCTCCGGTTGGCTCAATATCCCCGAAACCAACCGTCGTGAATACCGTAAAAGAAAAATACAGCGAGTCCAAAAAACTGCCGTCAAAGTTGCCTGTTAAATCGCCAAAGCCATCTCGATGATGCATCAGGTAATAAGCGACCGCAAAAATAGCGACCTCAACGGTATGGGCGGTAAGTGCGAGAAAGACACCAAACATGATGCGGATTTGCGTGAAAAGTCGTATATGAGTGATTAGCCAACCAATACGATTTAACGCCTCGTAATGGAACAATACCGCTAAGCCCACAACTATTGAGTTACACAGAAAAGAGACCAACATTATGTCGTTTCCTTTGCATTCGTTAATGCATCCAAGGGCTCGGGGAGAGAAAAATAAAACCCCTGGAATTGCGAACAGCCAAGCTTTTCAAGTGTTACTAACTGCTCTTCGGTTTCAATACCTTCGGCAATGACTTCCATTTCAAGACTTCGGCCCAAGGCTAAAATCGTTTGTACTATTGCAGTATCGTTTCTGTCTTGTGTGAGATCCTGCACAAACGACTGATCGATTTTAAGGCGATTCAACGGCAGTTCTTTTAAGTAACCCAGCGACGCATAGCCCGTTCCAAAGTCATCCAAAGCGAATGTGATGCCTGATTCTTTCAGCTCGTGCATGGTTTTAGCCGTTTGCTCAATATCATCAATGAGTAAACTCTCTGTAATTTCCAACTCAATGGCAGACCCTGATACCCCGGCAACTTTCATTTGTTGGTTCATGTCATCAACGAACTTACTGTGCTTAAACTGACTAGCACTCACGTTAATAGCTACTCGCACTGGTTTCTCTGGGTTCAAAGTTTGCAACGTTGGTGTATCCGCTAGTACCTTTTTTACTACGAGCTTATGCACACTGCGCATTAACCCCTCACTTTCCGCCAGCGGAATAAACTCACCCGGCGATACCCAACCTAATTCGTCATCATGCCAGCGCACTAACGCTTCGTAACCCATGCACGTTATTTGATTCGAGCCGCTCATACGTTCGTACTGAGGTTGATAATAGACTTGCAGTGCTTCCTCAGTTATCGCTTTTCTTAATGCAGACAACAATGCCTGCTGGTGCGCAAAACGTCTCTGCAAACCAGCATTAAAGAACTGCAAGTGCGGCCCGCTTGCTTCTTTTGCCTGAGTTAATGCCAAGTCAACGGCTTGTAATATCTCTTTCTCGGAAGCGGCATCTGACAACAACACAACGCCCATGCTGACAGACACTTGCTCTTCTTCCCCATCCAGTACATAAGGTGCAGTCAACTTATTCAACAAGGTCGTGAGGCGTTCTCTCAGCTCTTCCACCATGACATAATTGCCATTACGGGGTTGCTGTAAAAACACCATAAACTCATCAGAATTCAAACGCCCCGCGTCATCTTGCTGCCGTAACTCTTGTTCCAAACGTTGTCCAAATTGAATCAACAGTTCGTCGCCAATTCCGTGACCTCGCCTATCATTCAACTGCTTAAAGTGATCGATATCGAGCAGAATTAACGCGCCGTCACTTTGCTCTTTCGCATAACGCTTTAACCCCTGGCGTAGCCTATCTAGCATAAAGCGTCTATTGCCAAGCCCTGTAAGCGGGTCAAAATACGCCAAAGAATCCAGCTCTTCTTTCATTTGCTTGTATTCGGAGACATCGGTGGAAATACCGCAAATACCCACCAACTCATCTTTAGCGTTGTATAAAGGCACTTTCACCGACCAATAATGGTGTGGCGTTTTATCACCCGGTAGATAATTCACCTCGGCCTGCGCGGAACGTTCGCGGGTAGAGAGTACTTTTTTGTCCAATTCGACAAGCTCGTCGGCTGTCATTTTATCAAATAAATCGTAATCATCCTTTCCGATAATATCGGCCGCGTCCATGCCAAACAGATCAATCACTCGCTGATTCACGTATTCGTAGCGTAGTTCGGTGTTTTTAATAAAAATATACGCATCGACGCTACTTAAAATAATGTCCAGTCGCTGTTTATTCTCTTTTAACTCAGACGTTTTCTCACGGACCTTTTTGCGCAATTCGTAATTAAATAGCAGACCAATACATAGTGCCAGCACTAACAGCCCAAGTAACCACCAGAAATAAGTCGGAATACGGAGGGGCTGTTGCTTCGAGCTCCAGTTTTTAATGATTTGGTAGTAGTCAGATTGATTATTGGCTTTTAGCTGGCGAATATCACGATCGATAATATCCAGCACCGCGCTCCCTTTACCTTGACGCATAGCAAAGTACAACTTATTAGGTAAAAACATAATGGGCGTCATTTCAATTTTTCGGGTCGCAACTTGCTGATTCCCAAAAAACTGGTTCGTTGCTACCGCATCAGCTTCTTGGTTATTAACGGCTTCAAAACCTTCAGTAAAGGAGTTAACTGGCAGCAATTCAGTCGATAGTTCAAAACTAGCGATAATATCGCTCAAATACTCTTGCTGAACCGAGCCTCTGAGCACGGCAACCTTTTTGTTATCCAGGTCGAGAACGCTGGTAATGCCTTCTTTTTCATCGGCATAAATTTGTGACCAATTGAGCAGCGCGTGCTCACTATGAAAGGACATCCATTCGTTGCGTGCAGTTGTTTTGGCAACATCCGGCATTATATCGATGTCGCCACTTTCCAGCTGCCGCAAGCATTCATCCCAGTCGCATTCCACGGGAATGAGCTGCCAGCCATGACGCTCCGCAATAACCGTCAGTAAGTCAGCATGAATACCACTTAAGTCGCCATCTTCATCGAACATGATTTTCGGCGGGTTATGGTATACCCCCACCTTCAAGACAACGTCTTGCGCAGTGGCTGGCATTACAAGCAGCAGTAGTAAGACAAAGGGAATGAAGTTTCGCAAATAAGCGCCTTAGTTTTATAACTTGTATAGCCCTAGAATAAGGCAGATCAAAATATTTACAAGATAGCTTTTAAGTTTCAGCCAGACGCCTATTTCTAACCCGAGCAATGTTACTGCGCGGTATAACCGCCATCTATCACTAACTCCGTTCCGGTCACAAACTTGGACTCGTCAGACGCCAAATACAACACACCGTAAGCAATGTCTTCAGGCGCTCCAACATGGCCAATCGGGTGTAAGCTATCCAACTGTTTTCTAAACGCATCGACTCCTTCAGCTGACTCTTTACCCAGTTGCTCAACAAGTGGCGTCCAAATAAAGCCCGGATGTATTGAATTCACTCGGATTTTATCTTTGGCGTAAATGAGTGCGTCGTTTTTACTCATTAACCTGACCGCACCTTTAGAGGCATGGTAAGGCGGTAAGTCAGCAGCGCCTATCATTCCATAAATGGATGAGAGGTTAATAATGCTCCCTGCACCGGCTTTTTTCATGGCCGGAATAGCGTGTTTCGTGCAATAGAAAACACCACTGACGTTTACGTTAATGACTTTGTCCCATTCGTCTTTGGTAATTTCGTGGGTGGGCTTATTAACCCCAGCAATGCCCGCGTTATTGACTAAAACATCGATTGACCCGAATTCCTTCGCGACCTCTACAAACGCCTGACTTACTTCGTCTTCACTGGCAGTATCGACATGCCAGTATTTAGCAGTGCCGCCAAGACCTTTAATTTCATCAACGACTTTTTGCCCTTCGGCGTCCGCAATGTCAGTTACAGCCACTTTGGCGCCTTCTTTTGCTAATTCCAGGCAGGCCGCGCGGCCAATACCCAACGCGCCACCGGTAACAATAGCAACTTTACCTTCTACTCTTTTCATAATGGTCTCCTATTTACTGACCCAGTACTCAGTTTAGTATTAGCCAGAAACAAGGATTTAGTCAGGCATCAAATGAAGAATAAATAAAAACTGAATAGCTGTGCCTAGCCAGGCTTTTTGAAAACAAAGACATTAGTTAATTGCCGGAATAAAGTCTTCTTTTTCCAACACTTGAATTAAGCTTCTCATCAAGAAGTTATTCATAAAGCTCACGCTATAGGTACGCCCATTTTCCTTGAGAGGACGAATAAAACCCGATTCTTTCATCTTAGACACCAAATGCGTTCGTTGTCGAGCACTTAAAGCACCTAATTCCTCTTTCAGTTCACCGGCTTTAAAGTGCTGCTTTTTTATCCCCACACTCAATACTCTGGCCTCTTCGCTGTTGATATAGCCTCTTTCAATAGCGAGCTCGAGAGTCGGCACCAGAATTTTTTTATAGAGAAGCTTGAAGTCCAAAAGCTTATTGACTTTAGTTACCTCGTGCAAAATACCCGTAAGCACGTAATCACACCAGCTCAGTAAAGACTCGTCTGTTCCTGTATCTGCATCTGATAGTCGCTGATAATAAAAGTCTTTATCGTTACAAAAAACGGCTGTTGGATTGAGTATCTTGCCGTCTTTTACGTTAAACCCATATTTAATAAGTAATGCATAGGTCAACAGCCTAACAACTCTGCCATTCCCGTTACCAAAAGGGTGGATCCAAGTAAACCGGTGGTGTGCGAGTGCCGTTTTCAGAAGGTCGTATTTATCTGCGCTTTTTTCATTGATGAATTCAACCAGTTCATCCATATAAGACTGCACCCGAAATGATTCAGGTGGAACGTGGTTTGATTGAGTAATTTCCACGTTCCAAGTTCGGTAAGCTCCGGGCGTTCGATCGCCTTCGCGCCCCAAGTCACCAACGACTAAATGGTGTAACTCTCGAATAAAATGGTGAGTAATGTCAGAGCCTTCATCAATATTCTCTTCAATAAAGTCCATGGCAGCTTCAACATTAGCAATCTCTGAGAATCGTTCATTTGAACGTTCACTACTCTCAATTTTCTTTTCAATATATTCAGAAATTGTCGTTCTGTTGCCTTCGATTCTTGCCGAGCCAACACTTTCCAAAATATGGAAAATTTCTTTAAGTTGAAAAAAAATCCACGGAGCCGTCGTTCCTTGCAAGCGCAGTTTTCGCAAGTGGTTTAACTCAATTAACGTATCTGTTAACTGAGAGTCGAAACTTGGACTAACAAGCCTTAACGAGAATTCCATTTTGCCACCATAGGAAATACACCAATTTAACTTTAGTGATTGATTTATATAAACTTTATAAAGTAAGTAAAACTCAGTTATTTACATTGTAGCTTATGTGGTAATTACAACAAGAGAATTTATAAGAACAAAACAGAAGGAGGCGAATCAGCGGCCTTTCACCCACTTTCGCTAATGTTCGAAGTCGATTTCCATGGTTTTATATTCTGAAGCTGCTCTTTTAGCTCTTATTTAGCTACGTCAGTGTCATAAGCAACTTGCGCGCGTAGCCAGTATCCATTAGATAAACCAAAAAATCGGCATAACCTCAGATCAGTGTCCGCCGTTATAGAGCGCTTTCCAGCAACAATTTGCCCAATTCTCTGAGCAGGGACATTAATTTCTTTTGCCAGACGATACTGAGAAATGCCCATAGGCTCCAGGAACTCTTCTTTTAATAGCTCCCCAGGCGTTACAGCAGTAATTTTTTGCATGACTACCCCTCAGTGATAATCGACTATTTCGCTAGTTTAAGTTTACGAAATAATCAGAAACATTATACGTTAGGTCTTACAGCCACAACTTCTTACTATCGATCCAACGAATAGAAACAGCATACCAGTAAGCGGAGCCCCAAAATACTAAAAATATGAGCAGGAAAGGATGGAAATACATGCCAACCAAGCCTAAGAACCCAATCACAAAGCAGGCTAGCTCCCACCTTAAAACTGCGCTCCGTTTACGAATACCCCATACGCCCATACGAACCCACAGTGGAGCTTCTTTCCAGGCTTCTGCATCTTTATCAATCACGTCAATCTCCTCGGTTAACTTTGTAATATCAGTTTCAAATACCGAAGAGAGTGAGTTGATGGTTTCCATGCTCGCCGCATGACCAGCTTCAACACGCTGAATAGTTCTAAGACTTAAACCAGACAATGTCGCTAAGTGGTCCTGAGACCATCCTCTTTTTTTACGAAGTGTTTTTATAATCATAATTCTACTCCTCGGTGAGGGGCTAACCTACCGAAATTACTACGCTGTCGGTAACGACAGCAGTACGTCACGATGACGTCACCACCTGATTCCGCCCATCGCGCTTACCTTCATACAGCCTGTTGTCGGCGCGGGTAATGAGTGTGTCGAGGTCGTCTTCTGGGGTAGCAACGGCAACGCCTATAGTCACGCTCAGTTGCAGGTCTTTAAATTCGCCATCTAACGACAACGCTTCGACTCCCTGCTTTAAGCGCTCGGCGACAGCGGTGGCGTCATTAGGGCTGGTGTGTGGTAAGCCAACCACAAACTCTTCTCCACCGAAACGACCAATAATGTCGGTTGGGCGGAGTGAGTGCTGACAAACTTCAGCTATTTTAGTCAATATCACGTCGCCCTGAGTGTGGCCCCAAGTGTCATTAATTTTCTTAAAATGGTCCACGTCTATCATGAACAAACAAAACGGCGTTTCTTCCAGGCGCGAGCGTTGCAATAACGCCTGAGCGCGTTTCATAAAGTAGCTACGGCTATCCACACCGGTGAGGGTGTCACGCTCCGCCACCATACGAAGCTGTGCTTCTAATGACTTGCGGTGTTTTATTTCCTGCAGCAGTTCACGGTTTTGATCGCGTTCCTCATTGAGCAAGGCATACTGTTGACGCTGCAACCGCTCCAGACGTCTCAGTGAGGAGTAGCCGACAATATTGGCCATTGCGAGTAATAGCCCAATGCGAACAGCGCCTTCTGCAGTCACTCCGGCATAGATCATGGCTGTAGCTAAAAAGGTAATACTGACAAACGCGCTCGCCAGCGCTGCTACCGTCAATAAATTCGGAATCAGCAAATAGAACGCGACTATCGCAACGGCAATAGAGGTAACCTGAGTTGAGAGACTCTCAGGACGAAGCGGCACAATAAGAATAATACCTATGGCAAAAATCCAGAGAGGTAGTGCGTGTAACCAAGCTTTGTCAGCATAACCACCGGCTTTGCCAATAATGAATGCTATTGCCACACAAGAACTCACCACCGTAATGCGCATAGCCAACAGTAAATAATACTCTTGGGTTAGCCCTAGAAGGTTGTAGTCGGTAATGCCAAACATGGCGAAAATAGCAGACGCCAGAATTAACGCCAGCCGAGCGTCGGACCGAACGTTTGATTCTATAGAATGCCGATAACTTACTTCTTTTTGGCGGTCACTAAACTGGCCTGTCAGCCAGTGTATGTCATTTTGTTTTTGTTGTTGTGACAACGTCGTTACTTCCTGTGTAAGCGGTGACTAGTGTGCGTCCGGTAGCTTCTAATTCTGACCTTTTTTTAGCCACTTTGCAGTACTTTTTTCATGCTTACCTTATACTTCAAACCCAAAAAATAACTTCATGTACTGAATCAATCCAGGATTGGCGTAATCTAGCAATGGTTCTCTATTCACTTTTCTGCCATGCAGGTAAATTTGCTCCACTTCAGTGGAAAGACTTAAGTCTTCGAAAATAAGATGATCGTGCAAGGTGAAGTGAGCTGGCTGACCTTCTTTAAGGCCCCAGTCTATACCAAGAAAGTCGTAGGCGCCGTACGTAGCTCCCCGCACAATGTCCCAGGGTGACATACCCATTTGCTGAAGAAAATACATTTCGCGATGAAAGCCGACGCCTTGAAATACCGCAAAGTTTCCGCCATCCGAGCCTACCAGAATGTTTACGCCAGCAGCATCTAAACGCTTAATCGCATCGCTCCGATTTTTTAAGGCACCATCAGCCTTTAACCCTGCAACCCAGTCGAAGTATCGCTCATTTTCTGCGGTTATTGGATAATCACTCAAGAGATCTTTCTCTACCAATGCATCCGTCATTGGAACACCAAGTACCGAAGCAGCGAGTTCATCGGAGCTTGAGTCGTGCAAATACAGCAGCTCGTTTATAACACTCACCGTAGGAATAATGACGGTCCCTTGTTCCGCCATTAGCTCAGGAATATCAGCAGGCATAGCCTGCCACGGTAAATGGGTGACGGCATCAGCGCCTAATTCTGACGCTGTCCTAATATCGCTCCAGGAACCGATATGCACTACCGATTTAATATTTAGACGCCTTGCTTCGTTCAAAAATGCCTTAAGCGTTGCCTTATCAACCGTCGGCTCACTACCTGCATTATCAAAGACGATTTTCGCAACGTCAGGCTTGCCAGCGCTTAAATCCCGTAGCTCTGCAACCGCCTCCTCTGGCGTACTGATCAATCGCGTTTCACCAAAGTCACAATGCCCGGTTGGAACGGTAAAGCAGGGACCTGCGGCAAACACGTAGGCTTCGTCGCGCTCCTCTGTAAATTGCTGATCGCGATATTCAAAAATATCATTCTCATCGCTATATAAATCGAGCCAGCCATGTACTCCGGCATACAACATGGCGTTCGCGGTGCCGCGTATACCAATGTATTGATAGTCGCTACGGTTCAGCGATGAATTGCCCATGCTGTGGGAGTGCATATCGATAAAGGCTGGCATTATTACTTGCCCTTTCCCGTCACGCACATCGGCATGCGACAAGGGTACCGAGCTATCCACAATTTGTTTGAATTTACCATCCGCAACTTCAATGTTAACGGGCGTTAATTCGCGTGTCTGGAAGTCTGGCAGCAACACATTGTTTATTACAAAGTCACTGGCCAAAGCCTGCGTGGTTATAAACAACGCGACGAATAACCATAATTTTCTCATGTTGTTCTCCGGTTATAGATTGAGGTATTTTCTTAGCGCTGCGGCGCCACGTCTACTGGTTGTAATGGTGTCATTTATGCCCTCGAAACGAAGTAAAAGCGCACCGTATTGCCACTTTTCTATTTGATAAATATGTTGGGTATTTACGATGCTGTTGCGGTGCACCCGTAAAAAGGAATCAGGTAACTGGCTCAACAGGGATTCCAGACTGTCATCCAAATGATGTTCGCGCTCAAGGCATTGCGCTACCACCAGTCCCTGTGATGCTCTCACAAATCGAATATCGGATGATTGCAGTATGCGTATTTTATCGCCGACTTTCGCGGTGAATTGCACTGTGGCAGGCTCTGCAACCTGGGGCTGCGCTAACACCACGCGCTCTAATGCATGACGCAGTCGCGACAGTTCAAAGGGCTTTAGCAGGTAATCTAAAGCCTGTTTCTCGAATGCTTTCACAGCATATTGGTTATAAGCGGTGGTAAATATGACATGACACGGCTGATTTATTGTTTCCAGCACGTCAAAGCCTGACAGCTCACCCAGCTCAATGTCTAACAGGACTAAATCTGGCTTGAGCAAGTTAATATCGTGTATTGCCTTGGGCGCATCAGCACATTCAGCAATCACCTCGACGCCCTCAACTTGCGAAAGCTGCGCTTTTAGCTTTGAGCGTGCAGGCGCTTCGTCCTCGACAATAATTACGCGCAACCTTGAATCGGTAATGTGATTTCGCACACCGCGCCTCCTTGCTCTGACGTATCGTTATAAAGCGCCAGCTCACCACCGGCAATGTCGACTCGTTTCTTTACCATGTTGAGACCCTGACCGGCCTTCGATTGCTCATTCAACGACGGCTCAGAAAAACCTTTACCGTTGTCTTTTACCTTGAATATAAGCTTGCCCTGCTCCGCTTGCACGCTAATGAACAACTCAATAGGTCGGCGCTTCACGTGCTTCATAACGTTTTCAATTAGCGGCTGCAGTAACAGCGGCGGCACCTTCAATTGCCGCGTATCGACCGAAGACGCAATTTGCCAGCTAATGTTCAAGTTGTCGGTGAACCTAGCTTTCTCAACCGTTAGATAGGTTTCACAAACAGCAAGCTCGTGCTCCAGTGGCACCCACTTATTTTGCTGATCAACCGAGTAACGAAGTATGTCGGAGAGTTTATGCAACACATCATCGGCTTTGTCAGGTGATGAGTGGATAAGCGCGGAAATGGTGTTCAACGAGTTGAACAGAAAATGTGGATTTAAACGGCTGGTCAAATCAGCCAGCTGGGCTTCTTTACGCAACCGTTGCTCCTGAACAAAGCGCTGGTATAAAAGGTACATGTGCGTCATCGAGAAGATGAACACACCCCACAGAAATGCCGACAGCCCCTGCTCTTTTATCGGAAACTGGTACTGCGGAAACGCCATCGAATGTAGTCTGCTGACGATATTGGCGCCAGCAAACATCATCAGAACGTACAACACGCCCTGCGCCACCACGTGTAAGCGGGCAACATGCTTGTTCTGTTGAGTCCAGTAGAACAGCCAAAACGGGCCGAGGTAAAAAAAGGCCAGCCAAATTGGCAGGCTTATCGCAATAAGTTGCAAATGGCTGCTATCAAACTCGGTCCACTCTAACCCTGCAGGTATCAAATAGAGAATGATTAGCAGCGCAGATATCGACAATTTTTCTTTTTTATTGAAGGTCATGTGTCAGTGCCGTTAGGAAACTGACTGCTAAGCTAGCCCAGCCGACCGACAGATACAAACAAGGAATGCGTGAGCGGTAGGTATTTAGGTGTGAATGGTTTTATAACTATTATGCTCTCGTACGCATAGATAATATGCCCACGCTATTAAGATAACCTGAAGAGGTGCACGTATCAGCAGATACTCAGGCCCCCACTGATGACCGCCAAGGCCAACACCGTTTAGAGCAGCATAAACATTAGCCGGAAAGAAAACAATAAACACCAAGATAGCTATTTTTGCTGCAGTCTTCTGGTATTTAGGGATGAATAAAGCCCCCGCTATTGCTAACTCTATAAACCCCGTAACATAGATAAGTTGCAGCCGCAGCGGCACCCACTCAGGCAGCATTTCGACCATTCCATCGGTTTTAACGATATGGCCGATAAAGAAGTAAATAAAAGCTAGCCCCAGGCCCCAGCAAGCGTACTTTCCAACCATTAATTTACGCCCCGTAAACTTTGAAACCACACAGGTTACGAATAACGGGAGGGACAACAAACACAGAATAATAATTGGGGTTATCATAAGGTTCTCACGAAGTCATAGTCCCGCAGCCACCTGCTTTGTTAGGGCTTTTCCATACTAATTTTTTAACGCCTGAATTGATTTCTGCGTTTCACGAAGGTTTTCAGCCAACGTATCGAGTAATTTTTGATATTTAGCCGACTTCTCACCCAGCTCCGTGCGTTTTACCACAGTTGCCAGTTCTTCATCTTCCTGCAGGCACTTATCCAAAATAGCGTTTTTAGAATTCGCAGAGAAAAACTGAGTAAGCTCCCCGCCTATTTTGTGCAGGAGTTCTTTATCGGGGTCAGGCTTAACCGGCAGCTCGCCTAAATCTTTAACCACATTTTCAAATGGCTCAATAAACGACGCCCGCTCATTCGCAATGGTATCGAGTTTACTTGCCAGCTCACCGTCTTCTAATACGCTCGTTATTTCACGATAGTAGTCCCTGGTTTCAATAACCAATTTCAGAATTTCAATGCTATCGGCTTGGTCATCTGTACGTAATATCGACATATTATTCTTTGCTCTCAATTGACTGTGGCATATTGCCCACAATAACGTCTATTGCTTCGGGTATCACCTCAAAGTCAGCTGGCGTGTCTGTTTTATGCTCACCGTCGGCATGAATTTGTTTGGGTTTAGACGTTTTAATACTGACTTTCTTCGCTTTTTTACATACAACGCGCTCCGCCACCCGCAAGTTGCCGTTTCGCAAATTAACCCCCAACAATAACAACTGCCACCAGCGCTGCGGCTTCAGACAAAATAAGTTCAGCTGGCCGTCTAGCAGGGTTGAGTCTTCATCCACAATATTGCCGCCACCATAGAAACGACCATTACCAACCGCCAAATGAATCGCTCTTAAGGATTCCTCGCAGCCGTCAGACTTTATATTCACCCTGAAGCTTTTATTACGCTTAATAACGCTAATAAAAGCCCCCAAATACGCGAACACACCAAAGTACTTTTTCATGTCTGAGGTAAGCTCGTGCGTAACCTCTACTCCCAAGCCGATATGAGCCACATTCACAAAGTAATGGTCATTCACCTTCGCAAGGTTAATGAGCTCTCGCTTGTTATTAGCAATAACCTGGGCCGCCGGCACGATATCCTGCGGCACACCCAAGGAGCGCGCCAAATCATTCGCTGTGCCCATGGGCAAAATTGCCAGGGTTTGTTGTGTTTTATGCACCGACTCCAGCGCTGCGCTAATGGTTCCGTCCCCCCCGGCGACAATAATGACACCATCTTCCCGTTTGTAATTCTCAATACAGGACACCATGTCCGAGGGGCTTTCAGTAACACACAGCTCGACCTCAATACCAGCATTTTTAAGCAAACTAGTTGCTTGATCGAGCTCCTCGGAATGGCCATTGCGGCTTTTCGGATTCACCAATAACAACGCATGCTGCATTGCTTCAGGTCCTCTTTAACAAGTGCTGATTTTAATATAAGCGGTTTATTGGGGAGCTTCAAAGCGCTGACGGAATATTTACGTTGGAATTTCTGATAGGGAGACCAATACACATTGAGCATTGTGCCTCTGGGGGCACTTCTACATTGCTGCGTTACCTAATATCAGCTGCCTAAAGAGGAAAAGACACCGACAGCAAGCTCCGCCCAAACATAGATGCCCCCCAGAAAAACGACTATAGCAGCCATTTGAAACTGTCTTTTGGGCAACTTCCGGGCTAAGAGTATCAGTAAAGCGCCGACGACTAATAGCAAAGCTCCCA
>VAOV01016979.1_pt1 | contig 31538 bp, 30 predicted proteins | sample 3393941 | NCBI WGS metagenome assembly VAOV01 (sample SAMN08290427, study PRJNA428436) | hydrothermal vent metagenome | isolation source: Deep-sea hydrothermal vent chimney | place: Indian Ocean: Southwest Indian Ridge | depth 2398 m m
ATGCGTTAGGCGTTATTTCTTCCAGGCCACCCACGCCCACAGAAATAACGCCTAACGCATCAACCATCGGCGTGTGGCTGTCGGTGCCTACACAGGTATCAACAAAAGCGACGTTGTCACGGACCTGCACTACCGGCGACATTTTTTCCAGGTTAATCTGGTGCATAATGCCGTTACCCGGTGGTATCACGTCGACGTTTTTAAACGCCGTTTTAGTCCAGTTAATAAAGTGAAAACGGTCGTCGTTACGACGGTCTTCAATAGCGCGGTTTTTCTCGAACGCATCTTTTTCGAAGCCCGCGTGCTCAACCGCCAGTGAATGATCGACAATCAGCTGCGTTGGCACGACCGGGTTCACTTTGGCCGGGTCGCCGCCTTTTTCGGCGATCGCATCGCGTAGACCTGCTAGGTCAACCAGCGCCGTTTGCCCGAGAATATCGTGGCAAACGACGCGTGCCGGGAACCACGGAAAGTCGTGCTCTTTTTTGCCGTAAATCAGCTGCTCTAACGACTGCGTTAGAATCTCAGGCGGGCAACGACGAACTAAGTTTTCTGCCAATACACGCGAGGTGTACGGCAGTTTTTCGTAAGCGCCCGGTTCAATAGCTTCAACGGCAGCACGAGTATCAAAATACTCGAGCGTCGTGCCGTCTAACTTTTTGCGATACTCATTATTCATATTAACGGTCACCAATTGCAGGTACTGGACGTGCCTCTGGACCGGTGTAGTCCGCAGACGGACGAATAATACGGTTGTTCGCACGTTGTTCTTTAACGTGTGCTGTCCAGCCGGTTACCCGCGACATAACAAAGATTGGGGTAAACAGTTTGGTTGGAATGCCCATGTAGTTATAAGCCGACGCATGGAAGAAGTCCGCATTCGGGAACAACTTCTTCTCGCGCCACATGACTTCTTCGCAGCGAACAGAAACATCGTACAAACGGCTGTCGCCGACTTCTTCAGATAGTTTCTTAGACCATGCTTTGATGATGTCGTTACGCGGGTCAAACTCTTTGTAAATGGCATGACCGAAGCCCATGATTTTTTCTTTACGCTCTAACATGCCCATCAGCGTTTGCTCGGCATCTTCGGCGTCTTTCATGTCTTCGATAAGTTCCATTGCTGCTTCATTCGCACCACCGTGCAGTGGACCACGTAACGAACCAATCGCGCCGGTAACACATGAATGAATGTCGGATAGTGTCGAAGCACAAACACGCGCAGTAAAGGTCGACGCATTAAATTCGTGCTCTGCGTACAAGATTAGCGAAGTATTCATCACGTCAGCATGCAGCTGTGACGGTGTTTTGTCGTGCAATAAACGCAGGAAGTGCGCGCCGATTGACTCTTCTTCTGAGTCCGTATCGATACGAACGCCGTCGTGAGTAAAGCGATACCAGTACAGCACGATGCCAGGGAATGTCGCTAAGAAACGCTCGATATGGTCGTCGGCTTCATCGAAGCTTTCTTCTGTTTCCAGGTTACCCAGCATTGAACAACCGGTGCGCATCACATCCATCGGGTGCGCTGATTTTGGAATGCGCTCTAGTACGTCTTTGACTTCCTGAGGCAATACGCGTAGTGATTTTAAGCGTTTGCGGTAGTCGTCAAGTTGCGACTGAGTCGGCAATTCGCCTTTTGCCAGCAGGTATGCCACTTCTTCAAAGCTGACTTTTTCGGCAAGCTCTTTAATGTCATAGCCGCGGTAGGTTAAGCCTGAGCCGCTTTTACCAACTGTACATAGTGCTGTTTCGCCGGCTGATTGTCCGCGCAAACCTGCGCCACTTAGTTTCTTCTCTGCCATGATTTTTCCCTTCTTAATTTGTTTATTTTTTAAATAATTGGTCGAGTTTTTCTTCGAAATCGTGATAGTTCAGAAATTCATACAATTCCGCACGCGTTTGCATATCATCGACAACCGCTTTCTGGTCACCGTTTTCTAAAATACTATTGTAGACATTCAGTGCCGCTTTGTTCATAGCTCGGAAAGCACTTAATGGATAAAGCACAATTTCTACGCCCACATCGGCCAGTTCTTGCTTGTTAAACAGCGGCGTCGCACCAAACTCGGTAATATTGGCCAGTACCGGCACATCTAGTGCATCAGTAAAGGCTTTGTAGTGTTCCAGCGTGTGCACCGCTTCGGCAAAAATTGCGTCTGCACCTGCATCTACACAAGCTTGAGCGCGCTCAATAGCAGACTCGATACCTTCCTGCTGGAACGCGTCAGTGCGCGCCATAATGTAGAACTGATCATCAATACGCGCATCAACAGCCGCTTTTACACGGTCAACCATTTCGCCCTGGCTAACTATTTCTTTGTTTGGACGGTGACCACAGCGTTTCTGCGCAACCTGATCCTCAATATGAAAACCTGCGGCGCCGGCACGGCTCATTTCTTTTACCGTACGAGCAATGTTGAATGCGCCACCCCAACCGGTATCGGCGTCCACCAACAGTGGTAAGTCGCTGGCACCGGTAATACGACGGATGTCTTCACATACGTCGTTCAACGAAGTCATTCCCAAGTCAGGCAAGCCAAAAGACGCGTTAGCCACGCCAGCACCTGACAAGTACAACGCTTTATGACCGACTTTTTCAGCCATCATGGCTGTGTAAGCATTAATGGTACCGACAATTTGCAGTGGGCTCTCGTCGGCTACGGCTTGGCGCAGTTTCGCACCTGGGCTTTGTAATTGACTCATGATACTTCCTTATGTGCTTGTAGTTTTGTTTCAATGTTTTTGCGTGATGCACTGATATGGCGGCGCATCAACAAATCGGCAAGTTCGCCATCGCGGTTCGCAATGGCGGTAATAATCGCTTTGTGTTCATCAAAAGCACGCGACACACGCGGACCATTCATACCAAGCTGAACACGGTACATGCGAACTAAAAAGTAAAGCTCGTCGCAGAGCATATTAATTAAGTACTGATTTTTACTGGCAAGAATAATGCGGTAATGAAAATCGACATCCCCCGCCTCTTGATAATAACTTTCGCCTTCACGCACCCGTTGATTTTCCAAATGTTGTTCTAACAATTTAGACAAAGCATCAATTTCGTCATCGGCCATTTGTTCCGCCGCAAGACGACAGGCTAACCCCTCCAGCTCTTCACGTATTTGATACAACGCAATTAAGCCTTCATAGGTTAATGTGACAACGCGAGCTCCTGCATTAGGGGTACGCTCAACCAAGTGACAACGCTCTAGTCGCGCTAATGCTTCACGCAATGGTGCCCGGCTAACATTAAACTGTTTAGCAAGACCCGCTTCACTAATTTTACTGCCTGCGGCAATATCGCCTTCAACAATCGCTTTTTGCACCGCAACAAGAACACGATCGGCTGACGTGACGGGTGATCTGAATGAGTACGACTGATCGTAAAAAGTCTGCATATATTATTTAAATAAGTAGAAAATACTTGGTTGTCGACAATCTACACAGGGTAGTCTAAATAACCACGTTTTTCAATTCCAAAACAATCGCATTGTCGACAATTTAAGCACTCCTGCACTTGGGGAAATTTGGCTTAGCAATTCCGTTTAATGATCTGATAAGATGCTTTTATGAATGACGTTTTAATGACTTTTTTTGATCTGGGGCAGTACTCACAAGCTCCGCTACCCGGCAATTACAATTATTGGCTTGTTGCCCTGTCCTACCTTGTTGCTTTTATAGCGTCATTTACCGCGTTAAAGATATTTGAGCGTGCTCATCGTCATCGTTCAGTCAGCCAACAGCGAACCTGGACGCTTATTACCGCAATTGTTGCCGGTATTGGCGTCTGGAGCATGCACTTTATAGGCATGATAGCGTTCCAGTTGCCTGTGGTGGTTTCACACAGTATTGGATTAACTCTGGCCTCGATAGCCCCGGCTATTATCGGGAATTACTTTGCCTATTCTTTGCACCTGTCCGCAGACAAACTAGCTAGTTTCAAAAGAGTACGCAACCAGGTTTCAAGCAAAACAAACATTCTTTCGGGCACAATTCTAGGTGCCGGTATTGGACTAATGCACTACCTGGGCATGGAAGCTATGCAGTTAAATGCAGAGCTACTTTACTCGCCCTATTGGTTTGCGACTTCCATAGTTATTGCGGTGGCTCTAGGTATTCTTGCCATGAGTACTTATAGCCGCTCGAACACCATTCGCGGCGCCAAAAGCGAACTTCGAAAAATACAGTTTGTCACTGCGCTAATTATCGCTGCCGCTATTAGTGGTATGCACTATGTTGCGATGCTGGCCGCTCGCTTTTACGCAAATGAAACCACCAGTAGCTTAACAACCGGTGCTCAACACCAACATTTATGGCTGATTTACGCTATTGTCATTGCCGTCGCACTTATCGCGCTTATCTCCTGGGTTTCATCAGTCATTGATAGACGCTTTCAGCATAATTACCGAGCCATACGTCAGTCAGACAAGCGCATTCGGGAGCTAGCTTTCAACGATGCACTAACAGGTTTGCCGAATCGCCGCTCTCTTTTGGACTACTTATCTCAACAGCAGCAGGAAATACCTGAAGACGAACACCTTGTTCTATTTTTGCTCGACATCGACAAGTTCAAAGTTCTGAATAACACGCTTGGACCGACCCTGGGCGATTTACTGTTGCAATCAGTCACTCACAGACTCGAGCGCGTCAATTTAAACGTGCATATGGTTGCACGCCCCAGCTCTAACGAGTTTGCTGTGGTTGCCCGGGTGCGCAAGAGCAATAATCCGGTACAGGCGCAGTCGCACGCGCTGAGCATGGCTAAAACACTGCAACAAGAGCTGCAAGCGCCCTATTCATTAAAAGATTACCGTCATCAGTGCTCAATGAGTCTTGGTGCAACAGTTATCAGCGACTTAACCAAATCGTCAGAAGACATACTGGTTCAGGCGGCATTAGCCTTAGCCGAAGCAAAACGCAATGGCATGGGCGAAATTCGCTTATATCACCCTGAAATGGCCGATGCCATTGAAAAGCGAGTGAAGCTTGAGTCAGATTTACGCCATGCGATAGAAACGCGCACCGGCTTAGAGCTTTATGTGCAGCCCCAGCTTAATGAAAACCGAACTGTTATTGGCGCAGAGGCCCTTATTCGTTGGCATCATAGCGAGCGGGGAATGGTCTCTCCTGCGGAATTTATTCCGCTGGCCGAGGAAACCGGTCTTATTATTGGTCTGGGTGACTTAATTAATGAGCAAGCCTGCCAAATTATTCGTCAGTGGCAACAGCTGGGTTTAAACGACTGGGTTCTTTCTATTAATGTCAGCGCACCGCAGTTTCAGCAACTGGACTTTGTCGACAAGCTAAACAACCTGTTGAAGCATTACGACGTGCCTGCCGGCCAACTTAAACTAGAGTTGACTGAGAGCGTGTTAATGCAAAACCTGGATGAAGTCATTCACAAAATTAACGAGTTGAAGCAACTGGGCATTCAGTTTGCGCTCGATGACTTTGGCACGGGTTACTCATCTCTTTCCTATTTGATGAAGCTGCCGTTTGACGTTCTGAAAATTGATGTGTCGTTCGTGCGCGATATGTTTCAGTCTAAGCAAAAAGAAGCCATTGTGCAGACGATTGTGCAACTGGCACATAACCTGGGGCTTAAAGTGGTTGCCGAAGGTGTCGAAACAGAAAAGCACTTTGACTACCTGTCTTCATTAGGCTGTGACTACTTCCAGGGCTATTTATTCAGCAAACCTGTTGCCGAGCCCGAGTTTAGACAGCAAAACCAGTGAATTCGTCGTTTTCGGTTCCATTCTGTGGCTACCGCTAGTAAAGTATTGCCACCTTTTTCGACTCCGACTTTAGTCGAATAAGCTAAAAATAGACATAACTATTTGATGTTAAATAACAAAATGGATAACAAGAATGGATCCTAAAAATATAGTCGATAAAGACTCAAGCTTTTTCGGACAGCCAGGGGGCTTACAAACCCTGTTCTTTACCGAAATGTGGGAGCGCATGAGTTATTACGGCATGCGCGCGCTACTCGTTTTATTTATGACCGCCAGTTTGCAAGAAGGCGGACTCGCAATAACCGTTGCCTCTGCAACCGCTATTTACGGACTATACACCGGTGCGGTCTATTTCATGGGCTTACCAGGCGGCTGGATTGCCGACCGTTTGTTAGGTGGTCAACGCGCCACCTGGTACGGCGGCATCATCATTATGCTTGGCCACATTGTATTGGCCATTCCTAGTGAAGCAGGCTTCTTTGTTGGTATGATTTTGGTGGTACTGGGTACCGGCCTGTTAAAGCCAAACATCACTGCTATGGTCGGTCAGCTGTACAGCTCTGACGATGATCGTCGTGATGGTGGCTATACCCTGTATTACATGGGTATCAACATCGGTTCAATCATCGGTTACTTTGTTACCGGTTACCTAATGGAAAACGCGGGTTACCATTGGGGTTTCGGTGCAGCAGCTGTTGGTATGGCATTCGGCCTTATTCAGTACAAACTGACTCAGCGTAAGTTGAACGGCGTTGGCGAAAAACCACCAAAACCAATGAGTCCTAAAGGTACGAAACGCAGTTGGGGAATCATTTGGCTGTTACTAGCAGGCCTAGCTGTTTATACCTACTTAGCACTGAACGACTACGTCACGATTGACCCAACCGTAGTTGCCGGAAACGTTGCGATTATTTTCACCGTTATATTTTTCCTATACTACCTGTCCGTTTTTATCTTCGGGAAGTTGACTCGAGATGAAATGAAGCGCCTCGGTGCGCTATTCCTGGTGTGTATTGCGTCAACGATGTTTTGGGCAGGCTTCGAACAGGCAGGTTCTTCATTTAACCTGTTTGCCCGTGACTTAACAGATCGCATGGTTGGTAGCTTCGAAATTCCAACCACTTGGTTCCAGTCACTGAACTCGATATTCCTGGTCATTATGTCGCCATTTTTTGCGGCGCTTTGGATCAACCTGAGCAAGCGTATGATCAACCCGTCGTACGGCTTTAAGAGTGCTATTGGCCTTATCATTATGGCGACAGGCTTCATTGTCATGTTCTTCGCCTCACAAGCCGCTGCAAGTGGACTTAAAGTGGCGCCATACTGGCTGGTTGCGGTTTACTTCATTCATACCGTTGGTGAGCTTTGCTTAAGCCCGGTTGCCCTAAGTGCAGTAAGTAAGTTGTCACCGAAGCGTATGGCGGGCCAGATGATGGGTATCTTCGTACTCACCTACTCCATCGGTAACGTTGTTGCTGGCTTGTTGGCTGGTGGCCTTGACCCGGAGAACCCACAAGCAATGCCTGAGCTTTACTGGACCATCTTTGTGTTCGGTGTAAGCGTTGGTGCGGCGGTCTTCGTATTGGCTCTGTTTACCCGTAAATGGGAAAAACTGGCGCCGGACGATGGCGAAGACGAACACCCAGGTGCAGTTATTGATGCTAACGAGCCGGTTGGCAAACCTTAATAAAGGTTAAGAAATTAGCATTTAAAAAGGGACCTTTGGGTCCCTTTTTTAGTATGTCCGATTTACTTTTTAGGCTTTTCGGAAACGTAGATAATAATCTCACCAGCAGCAACCACGGTACCATCATCCCGTTTCGCTTCCACGGTTATTGGTTGCTCACCCACTTGCCAAGTCTGATCTGATGCCTTCGCCTCAATAGTCACGTCACTGTTTGTTTTTGCCAGATACTGAACATTCATACCTTTGGGGATCCAACGCAAATGCTTTGGAATAGAAGCTTCAGCTAATGCGCCCATAGCCATCTCCATTCCGTTACATACTGCAATAGCGTGCACCGTACCAATGTGGTTCTGAACGGCTTTTCGCTTTTTGAACGTAAGCTGACAAAAGTTAGGCTCTAATTCAGTGATAAGCGGTTTAATGGTTGCAAAATAAGGCGCTTTTCGAGCAAACATTGCAGAGAAAATCTTGCGCCCAAACGGCAGTTTCAAACAACGCTCGTACAAATTAATTAAATAGTTGCCATTGGCCACTCGTTATACTCCTGAAATTTAGTCGATAACTTATAAGCAATAAAAAAGCAGGCCGAAGCCTGCTTTTTCAATGAGCTTAGCTCGCTTAATTATAAGCTTGCTAAGGTTTCATTCAATACAGAGCAAGGGCGCATTGCTGCAGACACTTTCTCTGAGTTTGGCTGGTAGTAACCACCAATATCCACTTTCTTGCCCTGAACGCCGTTCAGCTCGTCAATAATCGCTTGCTCATTGCCAGACAGCTTTTCAGACAACTTACTGAAGCGCTCGTTAAGCTCAGCATCGTCGTTTTGATTCGCCAACGCTTCTGCCCAGTACATAGCCAGGTAGAAGTGAGAACCACGGTTATCAATCTCACCGGCTTTACGCGACGGCGACTTGTTCTCATCCAGGAACTTGGCCGTTGCTACGTCAAGGCTGTCAGCCAGCACTTGTGCACGTTTATTGTCAAAAGTGCGGCTCTGGTGCTCAAGAGATGCCGCCAGCGCCAGGAATTCACCTAAAGAGTCCCAACGTAAGTGGTTTTCTTCAACAAACTGCTGAACGTGCTTAGGTGCAGAACCGCCAGCGCCTGTTTCAAATAGACCGCCGCCGTTCATCAGAGGCACAATAGACAGCATTTTCGCTGATGTACCCAGTTCCAGAATTGGGAATAAGTCGGTCAGGTAGTCACGCAGAACGTTACCAGTAACCGAAATAGTGTCCTTACCTTCTTTAACACGCTGCAATGTGTGGCGAGTCGCTTCTACCGGCGCCATAATTTGGATATCAAGACCGTCGGTGTCGTGCTCTTTTAAATACTCTTCGACTTTCTTAATTAACTGAGCGTCGTGTGCACGGTTGCTGTCCAGCCAGAATACCGCAGGCATACCGCTTAAGCGTGAACGGTTAACCGCCAGTTTCACCCAGTCACGGATAGGTGCGTCTTTCACCTGACACATACGCCAGATATCGCCTTCCTCAACCTTGTGTTCAAACACAACGTCGCCGGCTTTGTTTAAGACTTTGACAACACCGTCTGCCGGAATTTCAAACGTCTTATCGTGCGAACCATACTCTTCTGCTTTTTGTGCCATTAGGCCCACGTTAGGTACTGTACCCATAGTGGATGGGTCGAACGCGCCGTTTTCTTTACAGAAGTCAATGGTTTCTTGGTAAAGGCCGGCATAACAGCGATCTGGAATCATCGCTTTTGCATCTTGGCGGCTGTCATTTTTGTCCCACATTTTGCCCGAATCACGGATCATTGCTGGCATTGAGGCGTCAATGATGACATCACTCGGTACGTGCAGGTTAGTAATACCTTTGTGCGAATTAACCATCGCCAACTCTGGTTGCTTCGAGTAAACCGCTTCCAGGTCAGACTCAATTTCAGCGCGCTTATCAGCGTCCAGCTTCTCAAGCTTGTTGTACAAGTCGCCAATACCGTTGCTGGCATCAAACTCAATGTCTTTCATGACATCGGCATGCTTCTCTAGAACGTCTTTAAAGAAAACACGAACAGCATGACCAAACATAATTGGATCTGACACTTTCATCATGGTTGCTTTTAAGTGCAACGACAGTAAAACGCCTTCTTCTTTTGCCGCAGCGGTTTCTTTTTCAAAGAACGCCTGCAACTGCTTTTTGCTCATTGTTGCAGCGTCAACCACTTCGCCGGCTAATACTGGAACAGACTCTTTCAAAACTTTCTGCTCGCCATTAGCTTCTAAGACAATTTTAAAGCTATCATCAGCAGCAGATGTCATTGACTTTTCGCTGCTGTAAAAGTCGCCGTCGCTCATATGAGCTACATGAGACTTAGAGTCTTTAGACCACTCTCCCATACGATGTGGGTTCTTTTTCGCATAGTTTTTAACAGCACTTGGTGCGCGGCGATCAGAGTTACCTTCACGCAGCACAGGGTTTACCGCACTGCCTTTTACTTTGTCGTAACGTGCGCGAACGTCTTTTTCTTCGTCTGTTTGCGGGTCAAACGGGAAGTCAGGCAGTTTGTAGCCTTGTTCCTGAAGCTCTTTAATACATGCCGTCATTTGTGGAATAGACGCACTAATGTTTGGCAGTTTAATGATGTTTGCTTCAGCAGTTTTCGCCATTTCGCCCAGCTCAGCTAAAGCGTCTGACTGACGTTGCTCTTCGGTCAGGTACTCCGGAAACTGCGAAATAATACGACCAGCCAAAGAAATATCGCGGGTCTCCACTGAAACACCAGCCGCCTTTGTGAATGCTTCAATAATTGGCAACAACGAGTATGTCGCCAAGCGTGGCGCCTCGTCCGTTTCAGTGTAAATAATCTTTGCTTTATCAGTCGACATAGTCATTCCTATTCGTTGGACCTAAAGTAAATATGCAAAAAAAGTGGCAAGATTATAGGCGATTTGGCCTTAAATTACCATGTACCGATGTTTTCCATTGACGCCCAAGGCTCCTGTTCTGGTAAGCGTTCACCTTTTTGCAGCAATTCAATTGAAATATTATCTGGTGAGCGAACAAACGCCATATGACCATCGCGCGGTGGTCGATTAATAATAATTCCATTATCTTTTAGCTTCTGACATAACTCATAAATATTCTCTACTTCAAAAGCTAAGTGCCCGAAGTTACGACCGCCACTATAGGTTTCTGGATCCCAGTTGTAAGTGAGCTCAAGCTCTGGAGAGCGCTTTTCCTTAGCGAGCTCGAAGTCATCAGAAGCAGCAAGGTAAACCAAGGTAAATCGGCCCTTCTCAACTTCCTTACGCGACACCTCTTTCATACCAAGCAAGTCGCAATAAAAGTGTAACGAACGTTCCAAATCGTGAACCCGAACCATTGTATGTAAATATCGCATTGCCTACTCCTTGAGCATTTTTCTTGATCTATATTAAAGATACATTTAATATGCACTTATTAAACATGCATTGGGAATGTTTATTATGAAACCTAATACGTTACTCAAAACCTCTAACACCTCTATGGTGGTGTTTCTTCTGCTTTCAATTGTTGTGTTTTATCTAGCTTGGTTTCAGGAAGAAAACCTGCCACTGATGCTGCTCGTGTTCCTACACTTATCGCAAGTGATTCTAGCCGGCTTATTTAAAGTCGCTTATGTTTTCCGTCTTATTGCGCAAAATCAGTTAGGGCAAAGTCTGCGCTAACTATTCAGCCGTTGTTTGCGCTCTCGCCAGTCTGGTAGATACTTGTCCATAAGACGATAAAAGCGTTTGTTGTGGTAACGCTCATACAAATGCGTGAGTTCATGCACCACAACGTATTCGAGGCTCTCAGCCGCTTTACTCATTAAATCAAAGTTTAACCAAATTTTATGGGTACGAATATTACAGCTGCCCCAACGGGTCTTCATCTTCCGTACGCCAAAGTCACTGGCAGCTACGCCCATAATGGGTTGCCAATGTTCCAGTAGCTGCGCAATACGCTCTTTTAACTGGGCCCGAAGCCATTTATCCAGTTGTTTTTTACGGGCTTCTAAGTTGGACGGATCAGACATACTTAAGGTGAGTGTCTTGGTTTCACGGCAAAGCGTTACCGCACTAAGCTGGGGAAATGCGCTTTTTCGTACCGCCTTTAAACAGTAGCTTTGCCCTTCAACAACTATCTCCTCGTGGTCTTCGTAAGACTGAGCCCGGGGCGTTGTTTCTTGCCTCTGCAGCAGCTTCTGCTGTTGCTCTTTTATCCATTCACTTCGGGCTTCTATAACCGACTGTATATAGTCTCCCGGCCAATGTTTTGGTGCTGACACATGAACGCAGCCGGGCTCTTTTATCCGTAGGTAAAGGTGTTTAATGCGCTTGCGAGTTATCTCAACTTTGCAATCGCCTACATACATGATTTACTCACTTGTTTCTCGTGCAGAGTGCTGGCTGACTTGTGCATGCTGGCCCTGCAATAAAGTTTTTAACTCTCGAATCTCATCCTGGAGTTCTCGCATAGTCGGCTCGGGCCCCTGCTCTTCTTCAAGCTGCCGACGTAATTCCTCAGCCTCAGCCTGACTTTCTTTGTCCATGACATTCACAACAATACCAATGACCATATTCAAGAACGCAAAAGCGGTCAGGAATATGAACGTCATGTAGAATATCCAGCTCCACGGATACACCTCCATGGTTTCGTATTGAACGTCCGTCCAGTCTTCAAAGGTCATAACGCGGAACAGTGTCAGCATGGATACCGCAATGTTCTCCCACAGGAACGGGTTAATATCGGCAAACAAATAACTGCCTACTGCGGCATAGATGTAGAAGATAATAAACATCAGCAATACCACATAGCCCATTTGCGGCAATGCTTTTAACAGCGAGGTAATTAACGTTCGCAGCTCCGGGATAATGGAAATCATCCTTAACACTCGGAAAATTCTGACTAAGCGAGCCAATAACGCCAGTTCCGAGTCATTAATCGGAATTAAACTGACCACCACAACCAGGGTGTCAAATACATTCCAGCCGTTTTTAAAGAAGTTCTTTTTGTCGTGGTCAGCAATGAAGCGAATGCTAATTTCAACCACAAAGAAAACGGTAATAAACCAGTCCAGCCCTAGCAGAGCTGTATTTAAAAAACCGGGCAGGTCATAAGTTTTCGCACCAATTTCTAATGCAGAAATAATAATGACGGCAATAACCGCAAATTCAAAAATTCGGTTACTTTTTAGCGCAAATAATTGTTTTTTTAAGTTCTCGTACATGGTTTACACGAACACCCAAAATAGGACAGCAGCAAGCACCAGGCGATAAATAACGTAAGGCCACATACCAAAGTCATTAAGCCACTTCAAAAAGAAGTGAATGGCTGTAATTGCCGTTACAAACGAAGCCACGCCACCCACAATAAAGCCATGCCAGTCAACAGCTATCCCTTCGCTGTAGATGCTAAGCAGCTTAATTAAAGCGGCCGCTGTGGTAATGGGGATGGCCATAAAAAAGGAAAACTTTGAAGCCGTTTCGCGATCAAGCCCCATGAATAATCCGGCAGTAATGGTCGCCCCGGAGCGCGACGTGCCGGGAATAAGCGCAACGGCCTGAGCCAGACCGACAATAATGGCATCTTTCAGCCCAATAGCATCAAGCTGGCGACGGCCGCGTCCCCAACGGTCAGCAACAGCAAGTAGCACTGCAAACACCACCGTGGTCGTGATAATCACCCACACCGCTCGTAATACCGTGTCAATATAGTCAAGCAGCAGTACGCCGAAAACGCAGGCAGGGATGGTGGCAATAACAACCATCCAGCCCAGCTTACTACGGCCAACATTTTGTTGGGCCGGAATAGAGCGAAGACCGTCTGAAAACAGCGCACCGACGTCTTTTCGGAAGTACAGGATAACCGCCAGCAAAGTCCCCACATGCACCGACAAATCAAAGCCAACGCCCTGGTCATCCCAACCAGTAAGCACTGGCATGAGAATAAGGTGCGCTGAACTAGAAATCGGTAAAAACTCAGTAATACCCTGCACTATCCCTAGTATAATGGCTTGCCAAAGCTCCATTTAACGACTCGCTCTTTGTCTTTAATTGCCCAGAAATTGGCGAGCATTATAAACCGAAGTGGGCACTACCGTCATAGTTTTGCATGAAGTTTTTTAATGATGTTTTCCGCCTGTTCGTCTGTCACTAAAAAGCACAGATTATGCCGACTTGCTCCCTGACAAATCAGACGTATAGGCACTGGCGATGCTGCTTCTAACACCCAGGGAGAAATATCGCCAAAGTGGCCAATATCATTGCCAATGACAGCAATAAGACTCAGACCCTGCTCAATCGTTACGGTCGCAAATTCCCGCAACTCCTCCAACATGGCTTCGGGTAACACAGAAAGGCCATTCGCTTGCGAGCCTTCCTCGTCCAGAGTCAGTGCAATGCTCACCTCAGAGGTGGTCACTAAGTCCACACTGATATCATAGCGTGCCAGAATGTCGAATAGACGCGCTAAAAAGCCGGTCGCATGCAACATATCGACACTATTTACCGTCAACAGCGTCTGATTTTTCCGGCGCGCCAGTGCACGAATAGAGGGGCGTTCATCGGGCTCAGGCAAAATAAGCGTGCCGCCTTTTTCTGGATAACGACTATGACCCACAAAGACCTTAATGCCGTTTTCAATAGCAGGTTTCAGACTTTTAGGATGCAGCACTTTTGCACCGAAGGTCGCCAATTCTGCAGCCTCGGCAAAGCTAATTTGCTCTAAAGGTCTGGCGTCTGAGCAAATACGCGGGTCAGTTGTGTAAATACCGGCGACATCCGTCCAGATATTCAGCTGTTCAGCATCGAGGGCAGCAGCCAGTATTGCCGCGCTGTAGTCACTGCCTCCGCGCCCTAAGGTCGTAGTATTGCCCTCCTCGCTGGAGCCAATAAAGCCCTGAGTCACCACTCTGGCGCCTTGATTTAACTGTTCCCGTAAATCAGCACAGTGCTCTCGGGTCTTGTCAATATTGGGGGACGCATTACCAAAATGACTATTAGTGACTAACAAAGAGCGCGCATCAGCGACTTCGACATTTGTCGCTGATGTTTGTGACCAGTAGGCCGCAAACAAACGAGACGAGCATCGCTCACCAAAACTTAACAACTCATCCCGCTTTTGTCGTTGATGACTCTCCAGTGTATCAGGCGCTTGTTGAACCAACATGTGTAACAGCTGATGCAACTGCGCGAGATGATGATGCACCACATTTTCTTTCGGTAATGCGGACGCCGCCTGGCAATGAATATCGACAATCTCATCGAACAAGCGTTGCCGTTCTGTTTGTGTGTGAGAATGGCTTATTGCTACTAAGCGGTTGGTGACTCCGGCACAGGCGCTGACCACAACAAGCGTCGGATTCTCCTGACGCTCAACAACGTCGACACAGGCTTGTATCGATTCGGCATTGGCCATACTGGTGCCGCCAAACTTCGCAACATGAATGGGTAACATAGTTTCCCCTGAACTGAATACAACAACGTTCAGAGAGCTTAAAAAGGAGGGTCTCCAGAAGCTCTCCACCTAGCGGTGACAGCCGCAAGTGTTCAAACTCGACGGCCGACGCAAGCCATTCCATGCACTTGCGCCTCGGCGGTTGCTCCCCTCGCTTAGCTCTTTGGTAGATGCTTGCTAAGCTGCCTGAGTACCGCACCTCTTCCAGACGTTAGTAAACCACAAATTGTGGTTTAAATTCAATCTACGACTGCTTTAACGTGTCCATATCAATGACAAAACGATACTTCACATCGCCTTTTTTCATGCGTTTGAAAGCGTCATTGATGTTTTTGATATCCAGCATTTCAACGTCGCAATGAATCTCGTGCTCGGCACAAAAGTCGAGCATTTCCTGCGTTTCAGGAATACCACCAATAAGTGACCCTGCCAGTACGCGACGTTTCAGCACTAATTGCCCAGCCTGCAAAGCAGGATCCACCGGTTCCAACAGCCCCACTAAAATATGCGTACCGTCGACTTTCAGGCAGTTAATATACGGATTTAAGTCATGCTGAACAGGCACCGTATCTAACAAGAAATCGAACGTTTCCGCCGCCGCTTCCATTTGCTTTTCATCGGTCGATATAATGACATGGTCGGCGCCTTGCTTTTTTGCTTCGCTGACCTTGCTCTCCGAACGAGTAAAAATAGTGACTTCAGCCCCCATGGCTTTGGCAAATTTTACACCCATGTGACCTAAGCCACCCATACCAATAACACCAACTTTATGGCCTTCTTTCACGCCAAAATGACGCAGCGGTGAGTAGGTAGTAATGCCCGCACATAACAGAGGAGCCGCTTTTGCAGCATCCAGTTTTTCAGGCACGCGCACCACGAAACGGTCACTGACCACAATTTTTTCGGAATAACCGCCGTAGGTAATGCTTTTATCGTGCAGGTCTTCTCCGTTATAGGTTGGCACCATACCGTTTAAGCAGTATTGCTCTAAGCCCTGCTCGCACGAGCTGCATTCGCGGCAAGAATCAACCATGCAGCCAACACCAACCAAATCACCTTCTTTATAGTCGTTTACGTCTTTACCAACAGAGGTCACACGGCCAATAATTTCATGGCCCGGAACCACCGGATAAATGGTGCCGCCCCAGTCATTTTCAGCATAGTGAATGTCTGTATGACACACACCACAATAAAGAATATCGATAGCAACGTCATCGTCTCTTAGTTCGCGACGTTCAATACCGTAAGGGGCTAAACCTGAGTGTTCAGATTCTGCTGCGTATGCCTTGGTCATAAAAACTCCTTCTTAAAACGGTGTAGTACTTCTACTGTGCATTTCGCATTTTGGATTGCACCATAACATCCAAACCCCTAGTATTTTAGCAACAATAACGATAATTAAAGGTTCAATGATGAAAAAGGCACTGATTGCGGTTTCTATTTCTTTACTACTAGGTGGCTGCGGCGATGCAACCAATAGCTCTGGCTCTGAAAAAGCCGGTTCAGTTATCAAGCAGTCATCCGTTTCCGAGCAGCTCGATACTATTTATAACGACTACTTTGAACAGAACCTCAAACTGAACCCGCTGCTGGCGACTTACATTGGCGATAAGCGGTACAATGACCAGTTACCCAATTACCTTTCCAAACAACATATTGCCAAGCAGCGTGACTTAAACCAGCGCTTTTTGGAGAAAATATCCGGCATTAATGTCGAACAATTGTCGCGCAGTCAACGCATCAGCTACGACATTTTTAAACGCAAGCTGGAATTGGAGCTAGAAGGTCTGAAGTATCCAGAGCATCTTATTCCAATTAACCAGTTTTATAACCTCGCAGGACGTTTAGCGATGCTTGGCTCCGGTGAGTCTGCACAACCTTTTAATACAGTTCAGGATTATGAAAACTGGGCACTGCGAATGGAACAAATTCCGCGTTTATTTGAACAAGCCATTGCCAATATGAAAGAAGGTGTAGAAAAAAACATTGTTCAACCACGCGTGCTGATTGAAAAAGCCATACCGCAAATTACCGCACACATTGATGAGAATGTAGAAAACACATTGTTTTGGGCACCTATAACTAATCTGTCAGAGTCTGTCACAGAGTCAGAAGCAAAGCAGCTTCAACAACGCTACAAACAGGTATTAAGTGATACAGTTATGCCTGCCTATAAAAAGTTGGCCACCTATCTAAAAGAAGAATATTTACCACACACTCGCACCGAAAGCTTTGGCATTGGCCAACTCCCGGGTGGCGATGCATGGTATCAACACAGAATTGAAGCCAACACCTCGACTCAACTCAGCGCCGATCGCATTCATAAAATAGGCAAAGACGAAGTAGCGCGCATTCACTCGGAAATGCGCGACATTATGGAAGAAATTGAATTCGATGGTAACTTAGCGCAGTTCTTTGACTTCATGACCAATGACCCACAATTTATTTACGAAAGCCGTGAAGCTATGGTTGAAGACTACCGTTCACTGCGCAGCACGGTCGACGAACGAGTCAGCCAACTTTTCGATATTTTTCCTAAAGCAGACTACGAAGTCAGAAAAGTGGAAGAATTCCGCGAGCAATCAGCCAGTTCGGGGTCTTATCAGTCAGCGCCTGTCGATGGCTCACGCCCGGCGATATTTTACCTGAACACCTATGATTTAGGCTCGCGCCCGAATTGGGCTAAAACGGCACTGTTTTTACACGAAGCCGCGCCGGGCCACCACTTTCAAATTTCCATTCAGCAGGAACTTGAAGACTTGCCCGAGTTCCGCAAGTACGGTCGTGAAACCGCTTATACAGAGGGCTGGGGACTGTATTCTGAAGCATTGGGTTACGATTTAGGTTTATATGACGACCCATACCAACGCTTTGGCCAGCTGGCTGCTGAATTGTGGCGCTCTATTCGATTAGTCGTGGATACTGGCATTCATTCAAAAGGCTGGACGCGTCAGGAGGTGCTTGACTATATGTATGCAAATGCGCCGGTAGCTGAGGCGCGGGCAGTTTCTGAAGCAGAGCGTTTTATGGCGCTACCGGGGCAAGCTCTTGCCTACAAAGTCGGTGAATTAAAAATCAGTGAATTACGTCGCCGTGCGGAAGACAAGCTTGGTGACAAATTTGATATTAAAGAGTTTCACCGTGTGGTACTGGAAGACGGCGCTGTACCGCTGGTTATACTGGAGCAAAAGGTCAGACGCTGGATAGCCGAACGACTTTAGAGCAGATGATCGACCGGCAGGCGTGCGGTTAACCACACCGTTAAGCGTCTGCCGATGCCTGCCCCAGGCTCTTTGTAAAGCTTTTGCGCCGGAATTTGGCTTTTATCAAGCCAATACAGTTTATAAAACCGATTCAACCTCGCTTCGTAAGTACGCATGGGTAACTCGTGGTCAAACATTGAGTTAATTTGCATGGCCATCGCTTCCGATTCAATGATAATACCGGACTCTGTGTTAATCTGAGCTGATCTTGGATCGAAGTTAAACGAACCAACGAATACCTTGTTACCGTCGACCGTTACTGTTTTTGCGTGCAGGCTCGACGCCAAACGACGAAAGTACGGTTTCATGTCTTTTCGAAGCGTTTCTTCTGTTCGGCGAAGTTCAAACAACTTTACACCTGCCAGTAATAAACGACGACGGCGACGCTGATAACCGGCATGCACCGCTGGTACGTCCGTCACCGCCAGGGAGTTGGTCAATACTCGTACCTCAACCCCCTGCTCTGCCAGTTTTTCTAACTCTTTCACACCGGTTGCCGTTGGTACAAAGTATGGCGATACCAACAAAATAGACTGAGTAGCCGAACCAATAGTTTTCGCTATCTGCTGGGTTAAAGAGCGTTTTGGTTTTGAGGATAGGTCTGCTTTTAAAGGGTCATCACTCACTACTTGTGCCAACGCCGAAAATGCCGGTATGGCTTTGGTATCATCCGTCAGCTGTTTATCGGACAACACGTATTGATTCAAATCTTTGGTTTCCTGCTTAGACTCAAAGACTTTCCAAATCTCTTCAAACAGTCGACTGCGGTGACTTCGTTTTATCAGCGAAATAGACCGAGACAGTGCACACAGCCAATAGTGACGCCAGTCTTCCATTATTTTGGCAACTACCGGGCCTCGGGCAATTACGTCTAAGTCCGAGAAAAGCTGACCAGCATGCGTACCGAAATATTCGTCGCCGACATTACGGCCTCCGACAATAGCAATGCGATCGTCGATGATCATGGCTTTATTGTGCATCCGCCGGTTCATACGCTTAAAGTCTGTCAGCCAGTTCACCCAGCGCCAGCGGCGGTGTTTGAATGGGTTAAAAAACTTAACGTTAAAGTTGCTGCGACTGGACAGGTCGCGTAGTAAAGGCTCGATAGGCTTGCTGTGGTGATCATCGAGTAACAAGTCGACAGTAACGCCCCGCTCAACCGCGTTAAGCAGCTCTTTCAACAGCGTTAAACCGCTGGTATCCGGTCGCCACAGGTAGTATTGCAGAGCAATATGCTGCTTCGCCGAGCGCAACAGCTTTACCCGCTCAATAAGTGCCTGATGCGCATCGGACAGCAGTTGAAATTGACTGGCCTGTGCAACTTTAGCCTTGGGTGTCATCGTAGCTTTTCCATAGCCTCTTCAAGTCCTTCAATGGTCAGCGGATACATTCGACCAGCCATTAAGTCGTTTATCATTCGAACCGACATGTAATACTGCCAATATTGCTTAGGTTGCGGGTTTAACCAAGCCACTTTGTCAAAATGGCGAGTTAAGCGCTCCAGCCATGCCTGACCAGGTTCTTCATTCCAATGCTCAACACTGCCTCCGGGGTAAGCAATTTCGTAAGGACCCATAGTGGCATCCCCCACAAACAACAACTTATAGTCTTCGCCGTAGGTTTGAATCAGTTGCTGAGTAGGAATCTGCTCTTCCCGGCGACGGCTGTTCGCACGCCAAACACCTTCATACACACAGTTGTGAAAATAAAACAGCTCTAAGTGTTTAAATTCACTTTTCAGTGCCGTAAATAGCTGTTCACACTGGTAAATGTAGTCGTCCATTGAGCCGCCAACGTCCAGCAGCAGAATAATTTTGACGGCATTATGCCGCTCTGCTCGCCATTTTAAATCAAGCAAACCACCTTTTCTGGACGTTGCGGCTATAGTTTCATCAAGATCAAGCTCTGACGCAGCTCCGGTACGCGCGAATTGCCTTAATTTACGCAACGCCACCTGAAAGCCCCGTTGCTCCAGCCGTGCGCTCTTATCTAAGTCTTTAAACTCTCGCTTATCCCAAACCTTTGACGCGCTGCGATTCCGATTACCGTCCTGGCCAATGCGAATGCCGCCCGGATGATACCCGTAAGCCCCAAACGGCGAGGTACCACCGGTGCCTATCCACTTAGAACCGCCCTGGTGCCGCTTTTGCTGTTCTTTAAGGCGCTCGTGAAAAGTTTTAATTAATTCTTCCAGGCTACCAAGCTGCTGAACTTTCTGTTTTTCTTCCTCACTAAGCTCACGCTTTAAGGCGTTCTCAAGCCAGTCGTTCGGAATTTTTTCGGCGACATCGGTCTTTGCCACCTTTTCGACGTACTCGCTAAACGCGCGGTCAAACTTGTCATAGTACGACTCATCTTTAACCAGAATGAGCCGCGACAAATGGTAGAACTGGTCAACATCGGCAAACGCGAGGTTAGCCTTCATTGCCGCCAATAAATCTAACCACTCCGTAATGCTGGTTTTTAGCCCATGTCGACGTAATGTCTGAAAAAACTCAACAAACATAACAACTACCGGCGCTGCATGCGGGCAAGTTCAGTCACTCGTTCAATATCCTGCTCATGTTTCAATAACGCACCAGAGAGCGGCAATAAGTCACCACTTTGCTGGCTTTGTTTTAACTGGCTGGCACTGACATCTTCAGTCAGTAACAGGCGTAACCAATCTAACAGTTCAGATGTTGACGGCTTTTTCTTAAGTCCGGGCACTTCGCGCAAATCAAAGAACAGCGACAATGCTGTATCAATCAGCTCTTTCTGAATATCCGGATAATGCACATCAACAATTTGTTTCAGAGTCGCCTCGTCAGGAAACTGGATGTAGTGGAAAAAGCAGCGTCTTAAAAAGGCATCCGGCAACGCCTTTTCGTTATTCGAGGTAATGAGGACAATAGGACGTACACGCGCCTTTACTTGCTCTCCGGTTTCGTAAACATGGAACGCCATTTGGTCGAGTTCATGCAGTAAGTCGTTGGGAAATTCCACATCCGCTTTGTCAATTTCATCAATGAGCAGTACCGGCCGTCTGTCGGCAGTAAAGGCTTGCCAAAGTTTACCGGGGCGAATGTAGTTGCTAATGTCATGGACTTTGTCACTACCGAGTTGGCTGTCGCGCAGGCGCGACACGGCGTCATATTCATACAGCCCTTGTTGCGCTTTAGTGGTCGACTTAATAGACCAGGTCAGCAGCTCGGTGCTCAATGCATAGGCCAACTCTTCTGCCAAGCGCGTTTTACCAGTACCGGGCTCCCCTTTAAGTAATAAAGGTTTCTCCAGTGTTACCGCTGCATTAACGGCTGTTGCCAGCTCTTTAGATACTACGTAAGAACGACTGTTAAACTCCATTCGGCGATCCTATTCTGTTTTTGTCCTAAAAGTGGTGCCCATACTATCGCAAACGCTTATGTGTGTGCGAATTCTGACGCTCTTCAAAGCGTTTAAGGGCTTCAGCAATGTCCATTTTTACAAAGGGTTTAGTGACATAATCATCCATACCTGCGTCCATCGCTTGTTTGCGAGTTTCGGGAAAAGCATCCGCAGTCAGCGCCACTATGTAAGGCTGTTTTATGTGCATTCCCCGCAATTTCTGAGTAGCCTGCATGCCATCAATATTAGGCATGTGCACGTCCATAAACAGCGCGTCGTACGAGTGCGTACCGAACAATTTAAAGGCCTTTTCAGCATTGCTGACAATTTCCACTTTTTGCCCAAGCGACATCAGCATTTCTTTGATAATTAGCTGGTTAACTCGGTTGTCATCAACCACCAAAACACGGTGGGTCTCGAGGCTTGGCAGCTCTCTTTTAGGCGTATGCGCACTTGCTCCTGTTTGTGTCCTCATGGGAAGCACGACAGTAAAACACGAACCTTCGCCGGGCACACTGTCAACCCGAATAGTGCCATCGAGCAACTGCACCAAACTTCGGACAATTGCCAGTCCCAAACCACTACCGCCCTTCGGTCTGTTCAAGCCATACTTTTCCTGCTCAAACAGCTGCCAAATACGCTGGGTATTTTCAATGCCTACGCCGGTATCTTTCACTTCTATAATAAGTTCTCCGACAAAGTCAGACTCCCGGTCCCAGCTAGCAGAAAGATTAATTTCGCCAGTTTCAGTAAATTTCATGGCATTATTCACCAAGTTACTGACCACCTGCGCTGTACGCGACTGATCCATTTGTGTCACTTCAGGAATATCCGGGGCTATATTCAGAGTGAACTTGAGGCCTTTGTCGACGATTGGCTTTTCAAACAAATGCGCAATGTGCTCAAGCACTTTTTTAGGCGAATGCGACCCCAAAACCAGCTTTAACTGCCCTTCTTCCGCTTTGGTCAGGTCGAGAATATCGTTCAAAGTAGTCAGCAAATAGTCGCCACTGTCTTTAATGGTTTCAACCAGATCACGCTGCTTACTGTTGAGCTCTGACGCTTCTAAAACCGACGTAACTCCGAGAATACCGTGCAATGGCGTGCGTATTTCATGAGACATGTTCGCCAAAAATACGTTTTTCGCGTGCGCTGCTCGTTTTGCGTCTAATTCAGACTGCTTCTGTTCAGTCAGGTCAGTCACGGTTCCGGTAAAACGAGTGGCTCTGCCGTTTTCGTCATGCTCAATGACTTTTCCGCGATCCAACACATAAACCCAACTGCCATTTCTGTGACGAATACGGTGCTCGCTCTCGTAATAAGGCGTTACACCATCAAGGTGGTTTTTTATCGACTCCCACACTTGCTCATAGTCGTCAGGGTGCAAAATACTGGACCAGTTCGCCACGTGCGCTTCTAGTTCATGCAGCTCCCAACCAAACATCTGTGCCCAGCGCTCGTTATACAAAGTCACACCGGTTTGCGGGTTCCATTCCCAGGTACCCAAACGTGTCGCATCCAGCAAGAGTTTAAGGCGATTACGCTCTGTTTCTAAGGCTAGCTCCAACTGCTTACGCTCGGTAATATCAATAAGATACCCGTACAAGTAATTCACGCCATCATCGTCGGTGATAACCACCGTGGTATCCGATACCCAAATATCGTGCCCATTGGCATGCTTTAAGCGGTAGTCTTCGTGAGTAATAGACTCTCCAGACTCAAGACTGGTGAGTGCTTCAACTTCTGTCAGAACCCGAGGCAAGTCTTCTTCGTGCACCAGCGACTGATACTCGATATCGCGATTCATTAACTGGTCTTTCGGGTAACCCAAAAGCGCTTCGACATTGTCTGACACGAACAGAACCGGCCAGCCCTGCACATCTTCCCAAATAAAAAGACTCAGGCGAGTACCTGCGTTTAATAGCGCGGCGAGGTTATCATTTGAAATTGGCGTTTTCATTGAAGCGCGAATAGTCCTTGTTACTCAGGCAGTTTGCCCACTGAAAAACATAGTGTACACTGACGCCAACAATAACATAAAAATAACCAATTCCGGATGAGTCAGGCGAACGTCAACGAATGGCAAAACGCATTATTACAACAGGTTGATCAGCTCATTGAGCTGGCCAAGACTCGCCTGCCCGCTAAAAATAAACCCACGGTTCGTGGTCCTGAGTACTGGCAACGCTTTGCTAAACACCACTACGTACGAGCTGCCGATTTAATGAAAGAGGGTCAAGGGTTTGAAGCAGCTAAGCATTTTCGCCGCGCTGCACTGTTCGGACACAGCAAAGCCATGCTGTATTTAGGCCAAATGTTTATGCAAGGTCGCGACTTACCCCACAGTATTTTTCATGCCTGCTGTTGGTTAACATTGGCAGAAAATGCCGGTGAAGAAGGAGCAAGCGAACTGCTGCAGTCACTGGTTCATCAATTAACCGCAAAACAACTGAATAGCGCCCGACGCTTGGCCGCCGAGCGTTTTGAACAGTTATGCGACGCCAGTTTTGATACTCACGGCTTGTAAGGGTTTTAACAACTAAGGCGTCCAGAGTTTTACTTTTTCTCTTAACGTGCCGTTTTCTACCCAGTCTTGTAATTGGTCACCCATTCGACGTCCAGCGTCAATTGCTTTACGCCAGTAGTTCATCCGTGTTTCTGCATCTAAATTAGCAAAGTCGGTTCTATCCGGAATTTTTCCGTAAGGTAACGATTTTATAAACGCTTCTGACGGACTAATAAAAATGACATTAGGCCACTTCTTGCCAGTAGTCCGACGCCAGGTAAGTCGTTTATCGAACCAGCCCGGAATGACGTCGCGATTAAAGTGCGGGTATAGCACCAAACCGTCGACATTGCTGAAGTCGAGATCGAAGTGGTAGTCAGTGACACCGCCGTCACGGTAAATGCCTTTAGGCGCACCAGGAATGTCCTTAACTCCATCGAGCACTAAAGGAATTGAGCCAGTCGCCAAAATAGCGGGCTGGAAGTTCTCCTGGCTCAAAGCAACCCGAGTGGTGGGCAAATCATTCCAGTCTCTCGTAAATGCTGCGTCAGAGTCCGGGTGATGGAAAATAACACGCTCGTAAAAACGGCCTAACCAACGCCGGCTGATGCCGTTAGCAACCGCTGAATTCAACAGTCCAACGAGTTGTCGACGTGACTCCGAGGCTGTCCACCCGCGACACCGGGCAACAATAAAGTGATGACGGAACGCTGACTGCCCCAATATTTCTTCAACGGCTTTGTCAGAAATGTACTTATCGAGCAGTATTTTGGCTTCGCGGGTAATTTCCGCCCGATCGGGCTTTTCACTGTAGGTTTGTGTGCTGTAGAGCTGACAAAACAAGTCACTGGCAGCGACCGGGTCCTGCTGACCAAGCGCCGCAAAACGCCATGCACCGGCAGAGGTGCCCAGTGTGTTTAAGGGCTTGTCGTTATTTTTAAAAAAGTCGCCGAACATCCAACGGTCAATGCCCTGCAGCACAAACCACTTTGGTCCACCTGAGGCGCCCAACAACAAGCCAATGTCGTCAGCGGTTAACTGCTTTTCCTGAATGTGCTGATACGCTTGCGCACCGGCTTTAATATCAATCCAGTCGCTCATACTACTGTTCCTGATTTATAATTGTTTCTTTCGTTCGGCGAGAATACCCAGCAAAAAGACAATGCCTATAGTGCTGACAGCTACAAACTGAAGTGGTATGTGACCCAGCCAGCCGGCTAAAACCGGTGTAAACCAAACCAACAGCCAACCATAGCCAAAGGCGCACACGACTACAAACACTAAGGTTCTGAAAAGGAAGTGCCAATGCGCGACCTGGCGCTTTACCATTTTATTAATTTCATTACCGTAAATGACCAACAAAGTGGCCACAATCATCATCGCAATTTCATAAAAATGCGGACGAATCATCATTCCTAAATTATTAAGTAGCTGCTGCACGTCTTATTCTCCCTACCTAACGCCCGCCCGAGTATACGAACTTTCTTATATTTTCGCATCCCAAGTTTTTCTCCGCTTATGTTATGCTTTTGGCAAAATTGCATGACGACAGGACACTCAATGAAAGTAATATCATTCAATATCAACGGTATTCGCGCACGTTTGCACCAACTTCAGGCGGTTATCGATAAACACCAGCCCGATATTATCGGTTTGCAGGAAACCAAAGTTCATGACGACCAATTTCCCCTGGCAGATGTCGAGGCGATGGGTTATCACGTCATTTATCATGGCCAAAAAGGTCACTACGGTGTTGCCATGCTCAGCAAAAAGCCGTTGGAAAACCCACAGTTTGGCTACCCGACTGACGATGAAGACGCGCAGCGCCGAATGATTATGGGTGACTACCCACTTGAAAGTGGTCAACGTGTACGTGTATTGAATGGCTACTTCCCACAGGGCGAAAGTCGTGACCATCCCACCAAATTCCCGGCAAAAGAAAAGTTTTATCAGGACTTAATGAATTACCTGAATACCGAACTCTCTGCCGACGACCCGGTGATTGTTATGGGCGATATGAACATTTCGCGCATTGACCATGACATTGGTATTGGTGAAAACAACGCCAAGCGCTGGCTGCGCACCGGTAAATGCAGCTTCTTACCCGAAGAGCGTGAGTGGATTCAAACACTGATGAACTGGGGCTTCCAGGACACTTACCGCCTGCTGAACCCGGATACGGACAACGAATTTAGCTGGTTTGACTATCGCTCTCGTGGCTTTGACGACAACCGGGGCCTTCGCATTGACTTAATTTTAGCGACCGAGAGCCTGGCCGAGAAATGTGAAGATACCGGCATTGATTACGAGCTTCGCGGTATAGAAAAGCCTTCTGACCACGCCCCTGTTTGGTCAACCTTTAACGTGTAACCTTAATGTTCATGCGGCGGGAGCTGATCAAGCGCCTGTCGCAGAACAATGGCTAAATCCATGTATCGAGGCGCTTTGTTGTTAGCCGCTTTAATCGGAATACCCTGCGCCTCAAGCTTCTGCCTTAGCTCCAAATACCAACGTTTTAACTGCGGCTTCAGCTGCTGCTGTGAACGCCACCCCAGCCAATAGATTCCCTGTAACGGTAAACTCAGCATAATCAGCGACAGCATAATGCCTGTTGCCAACTGCTCTTGTGGCAAAAACTGCCAGGTCAGTAATGCATTAATTACTGCTATACCCGGCACCCATTTGACACCTTTACGTGTCATTGGAATAACCCGGGACTCTGTCATTGCCGCAACCACTGAGTGGTGAGGCCACGTTTCAGCGTAGGTTTTTCCGTCACGAAGTGTTTGAAAAAACGACTGGCTCAACTGAATAACTCCTAAAACCGCTGCATTAATGATCAATTAAATGACCGCTGTACGATATTCGACCTTTACAAATAACCTTTACTTTTCAGTACCTTACACTGTTACAACCGTGTAGTGCACAAAGATATCCACAGATAATGTGGATACAGTTGATAAGCTTCCCGCGCTTTGTCACTATACTCTTAAAATTAACGCCATAAGAGGGTCAACCGCAGTGCCCCAACCTCAGCTTCCATCAATATACGCGCCCATAACCGGGCGGGTTCAGTCGGCGCGTTCTGCCTCCGCTATTCCGGGAAGCGAATTGCTTGGCCGAGGCCTGCAACTCAGCATAACAGGCAGTACCTTATATGCGCCAGTATCCGGCGAATTGCTGCACTTAAGCCAGAGTGGCGATTATATCGCCATTAAAGTCAACGAGCACTTTTCCCTGCAACTCATTTTAGGTCGTGGTGAACAATACTTAACGCATGACGCGCTAAAAGTGCTTTGTCGTCGCGCTGAGCGAGTGGAGCAAGGTGCACCGCTTGCCTCGTTAAACCTCCCCAGACTACGCAGTTTACCGCAGTCACAGCAAGGGTTAAGCGTGTTATTATCTGCATTAACCGAGCAAGCAAGTGAATTGCCCGTGCACTGGCTGCAAAGCGGCCGTGTTTTTGCCAATGAAACCTGTCTTAACGAAGAACCGGAGTAATAGAAGTATGTTGACCATTTACGGAATTAAAAACTGTGACACTGTTAAGAAGTCGCTGAAGTGGTTAGATAAACACAGCGTTGACTATCAGTTTATTGATGTTCGTGAGCAACCTCTGGAAAAAGAAACGGTTCTGGACTGGCTGAGTGAACTGCCGGCTGAGCAACTCATTAATAAACGCAGCACCAGCTGGCGTAACCTTTCTGACGACCAAAAAGCCTTAACCGATAATAACCAGCTGGCCGAACTGGTAGCAGAGCAACCGACCTTATTTAAACGCCCATTAGTAAAAGACAGTGACGGTATTCACTGTGGCTTTAAAGATGCACAGTGGAGTGAACGCTACTTATGAGTTCCGAAACACTAGCATTAGCCAAAGAGCTCATTTCCCGGCCCTCTGTCACACCGGAAGACGAAGGTTGCCAGCAAGTTATTGGCGAACGTTTGGCAGCACTGGGTTTTGAGCTGGAAACCATGGTGTTTGAAGACACCACCAACTTATGGGCACGCCGCGGTCAGGGGCGTAAAGTGTTCTGCTTTGCCGGGCACACAGATGTTGTTCCACCCGGGGATGTCAACGACTGGCAGTTTCCGCCATTTGAACCCACTATTCATGAGGGGTACTTATACGGCCGAGGTGCTGCCGACATGAAAGGCAGCCTGGCGGCTATGGTGACGGCCACCGAAGCTTTTATCGAAAAACACCCTAATGTTGATGCGGATATCGCCTTTCTCATTACCAGTGACGAAGAAGGCCCTTTCATAAACGGCACCAAACGTGTGATAGAGACTTTACAAGCACGTAATGAGCCAATTGATTGGTGCATTGTTGGTGAACCGTCAAGCACCGATAAGCTCGGTGACGTGGTTAAAAACGGGCGCCGTGGCAGTTTAACCGGCGACTTAACGGTACTGGGCATTCAGGGGCATGTTGCTTACCCTCACCTGGCGGATAACCCAGTGCATAAAATAGCGCCCGCGTTAAGTGACCTGGTTAATGAGCAATGGGACGAAGGCAACGAAAGCTTCCCTCCGACAACGTTTCAAGTGTCCAACATAAACGCCGGCACCGGTGCGGGCAATGTGATACCCGGTCGTATAGACACCCAGTTTAATTTTCGCTTTTCCACAGAAGTCACTGCTGAAGAATTAAAACAGCGCACAGAAGCTATTCTGGACAAGCACAACTTAAAATACTCACTGACGTGGAAGCTCAACGGCCCACCATTTTTAACCGATTCCGGCGGTTTAATTGAAGCGGTTACCCACGCCATACAGGATGAATGCGGATTCGAGACTGAGTTATCCACCGGCGGCGGCACATCTGACGGTCGCTTTATTGCACCAACAGGCACCCAAGTTGTCGAATTAGGACCGGTGAATGCCACCATTCATAAAGTGAACGAACGAGTGAAAGCCGACGACCTGGACAAACTCAGTGCTCTCTACCTGCGTTGTATGGAGAACCTGCTGTGTTAACGCTAAGGCAAATCACCGGCGCCGACGAGTCGCATTTGGTCGATATAGAAAACCAGCGACTCGAAGAACAAGCGGCAAGGGCCTACGTTAAGCTCAAACAAGCGGCTTCGAATAACGGCATTGAAGTTCGTATTGCATCGGGATTCCGCTCTTTAGATCGCCAGCTGTCAATTTGGAATCGCAAGTGGCGGGGAGAGCTCACTCTCCGCAATAAGAATGGCGATATTATTAACGCCAATGCCTTAAGCGATACTGAAAAGCTGTGGGCAATATTGCACTGGTCGGCACTTCCAGGTGGCAGTCGACATCATTGGGGAACGGATTTAGACGTTTATGATCCGCGCCCGTTCGAAGCTGACAAAACGCTAAAACTAGAGCTCGTGCCCGGTGAGTACGTCAATGAATCCGGCCCGTGCTATGAGCTATGGCAATGGCTTACTCAACACGCTCATGAGTATGGCTTCTTTTTTCCGTACGCCCGTTATCAGGGCGGTGTCGCACAAGAGCCCTGGCACTTGAGCTACCGGCCAATTTCCAGTCAATGTCAGAAGCTGCTCTCATTAGAGGTTCTGGAGGGCACTATCAGTGCGCTCGATATTGAAGGCAAACCCTGTATTCTGGATAACCTGCCAACGATAAAAAAACATTATATTGATACAATAACTGAGGACGAGGGATGGACGAATATTTGGTGTGGTTACTAATAGCCCTGGTAATAGGTGTTATTGTCAGTAACCTGATGGTCTTAAAATACAGTGCGAAATTTAAATGGCCCGGAACAAAGTCGTCAGAAAAGAAAGACGACTCTGAAACGGACCATAAAGACAAGCAGGATTAAATATCCGCGCCTAGTCGCTTAGCCACTTCACGATAAGCTTCAACGACACCACCAAGACCCTGGCGGAAACGATCTTTGTCGAGCTTTTCACGGGTTTCGGCGTCCCATAAGCGGCAGCCATCCGGGCTAAATTCGTCGCCTAACATGATTTCGCCGTTAAAGACACCAAACTCAAGCTTATAATCAACCAGCAGCAAGCCTGCATCAGCAAAGAGCTTTTTCAGAACATCATTCACTTTGAACGTCAGTTCTTTCATTTTTTCAATTTGCTCAGCTTTTGCCCAACCAAATGCCTGAATGTGATACTCGTTGATCATTGGGTCGTGCAGTGCGTCGTTCTTCAGGAAAAACTCAAAGGTTGGCGGGTTTAATTCCATACCTTCTTGAACGCCTAAGCGTTTAACCAAAGAGCCCGCAGCATAGTTACGCACCACGCACTCGACTGGAATCATATCGAGCTTTTTCACTACCGATTCGGTATCGCTGATACATTCATCCAACTGGGTTGGAATGCCGGCTTCTTCCAGCTTACTCATAATAAAGTGGTTAAACTTATTGTTTACCTTGCCTTTATCGTCAAGCTGCTCAACTTTTTCACCGTCAAAAGCCGATGTATCGTTACGAAACTCCAGAATTAAACGATCGGGATCATCGGTGTGGTAAACCGTCTTCGCTTTACCCCGGTACAACTCACTGCGCTTTTCCATTGATTGTTCCACTCGCACTTAATTACAGTTTACTTTGCTGTTTGACAGCTGCTCGGAAATTCTCATAAACCGCTTGCAGCCACTGCTCAGATACCATTGTATCATCTTGATAGACGCGTACAGCAGTATTCTCTCCGGACTCAAGCAATCTAAATTCGTACTCACCTTCTTCGATATTCAGCGGCTCGTAGTCGTCGCCGCCAATAAACAAGAAGCCGCTGTCCGGTTCGCTGTAGCTAACAAAATAAGTACCGGTTTCACGGTTTAAGTCTTCAACTTCAAAGCCAATGCTTTGTAGCGCAAGGTTCACTAATGGCCATGCTTGATCAAAGCTATCTTCAACCAACAAGATATTTTCGCCAGCGTCCGACTGAGTCAGCTGGGTATCAATACCTTCAGCTTTTAACTGCGCTACAGCTTGCTGTTGCTTACGGTTTACTTCAGAAATAATGGCATTGAGTAACTCAGCTTCAAGGTTGTTTCCGACGACTGGCGCAACATCCACCGTGCGGCCATCAACTTGTTGAGTAAAGTTGTCAATGTTAACCCGCAATGACGTGGTACGGTTGTGCGACTCAGTTTCCTGAATAAGTTCGTAGCGGAACGTTCTTTCTTGTAACTTATCTTCTTCACCGCCAATACCCAGGAAGCCGCCCTCGCCGTCCAGTGTTTGCTGAAGACTCATAGTTTCGGTTAACCAATGGCCATCACTTTGCACGTCGTAGCTAATGCCTCGACGCTCAAGCACTGCGGCAGCAGACTCTTTTACAAACTCAGTAACAGAGCCGCCCATGCCTTCCACTATGTCGAAATACACCCGCGTTTCAGTTTCAGTTTCCAGTACCCGGCTACCAAGCCCTAATGGACGCACTTGCTGCGGCGCCGTAATATTCACGCGCTGCCCTACCGGTGCATTTTTTATATCAGTTTGAGGTACAGCGTAATCGGAATCTCGTTCAGGACGATCAAGGTCGCCAGGCAACGTCAAGGTATCCGTCGGTTGAATATTGA
>VAOV01012280.1_pt1 | contig 30712 bp, 36 predicted proteins | sample 3393941 | NCBI WGS metagenome assembly VAOV01 (sample SAMN08290427, study PRJNA428436) | hydrothermal vent metagenome | isolation source: Deep-sea hydrothermal vent chimney | place: Indian Ocean: Southwest Indian Ridge | depth 2398 m m
CACGGGATAAAGGCCATAAGCGGCTACCAGTGCCACCTGCCATAATCACGGGTAAGATCATCAGTTACATCCTTTTAAATTTGTTATTCTTTATTTGCTATACCGTTATTTAAGCACAGTCATTCATCTAAGGAAATCTCAAGGCTAATATGGCCCTGTATTGGCTTTGAAATTGCTGCAGTTTCCACACAAACAAACTTTTTATAAGCATCAGTCTGAGTATCTTTTAACGAGTACCCGGTTTCGGTCCAAGGTGACCATAGCATAGTGTCGCTGTGCTGGTTCTGGACCAGAAAAATGGTGCGGTGGTTTGCTTTGTCGTGGATCTTAACTTTTTGACGGGCACTTTTTACATAAGGAAAGCGCTTTTCGATGGGGCCGATCACACTTACCTGTTCAGGTTCGTCTATGGTTTTAAAGCCATTAAGGTTATCAACTGACTGTCTGCCCATTCCTTCGATTGAGGTGTGTTCAATATCACCTAAGTTAAAATAGCTATGTAGTGCACCGAACGAAGGCACAGCGGTTGAGCCTTCACGCCCCTCGACCATCAATGAAACCGTCAAGTTTTCACCAATCATATACTCGAGGGTTAAAACAAAAGGGCTTGGATAATGTGGCGACGTTGCCTGTTCATCCGTCAATTGATAAACCAATTTATGCGCTCCGGCGCTCACTTGTTCATTGGTCTCTAACGTCCAGGCATGCAGCCGAGCAAAACCATGCGAAGGAGTTAAGTCGCCATTATCTCCTTTAGCAAACCACGGCCAGCAAAGCGGTATGCCTCCGCGAATTGGGTTATCGAGCGAGATGAACTTCTCGTCCGTACACCACAACACATCTTCATGCCCGTTCGGCTGCCAGGATAAAACCTGTGCTCGCTGGTGGCAAACTCTAAAAGTACAGCTCGTATTTTTATATTCAGTAATCATCATTGAAGCACTTACTCAAAGTACCAACGGCTGTGCTTATGCACTTTCTCATCGGAAACTATCTCATCCGCACTGACCCAGCGGTAGTCGGTATGCTGTTTTTTGGAAAAGTCGACGTCGTCTGGGTCTAACGTCACTTCAAAAGCCAGTACCACGTAGTGCGTTGAGACCTGCTCATCTGTTACATCACTAAACACGAAGTCATCGTAAAAATGCTCGTATAAGCCTTTCCAGCGGGCTTCGCTCATAGTCACACGCTTGCCCAGCTCACCTTTAGTTAACCGTACAAAAGCATCTTCCAGAAGTTCGTTTTTCTGAATACGCCCGCCGGGTACAAACCAAAAGTTTTTCGCTGGACGGTTTTTGCGCCACCCCAAAAGAAACTGACCCTGAGGGTTTTTCACCACAAGGTCAATGGAAACTAATGGGGTATTAGCTATGACTTGGGTAAAATCCGCTTTACTTAAAAACATGTACTATCCTCGAAAGCTCTCCGGGTTATCCAAAAACCACTGATAGGCATCACGAAGGCCGTCTTCTAAGTCGATGGAGTAGCTCCAGCCAAGGTTACGCAGGCGGGTCACGTCCATTAATTTACGTGGTGTGCCATCAGGTTTTGAGGTATCCCATTCGATATTACCCTCAAAGCCAACAACTTTCGCAACGGTTTCAGTCAGCTCTTTAATGGTACAGTCCACACCAGTGCCAACGTTAATATGGCTCAGCATAGGTTGGGTATGTTGCTGATAGCTGTCGTTGTCCAAGTTCATCACGAATACACTGGCTGAAGCCATGTCGTCAACGTGCATAAATTCGCGCATTGGGGAGCCACTCCCCCAAGCCGCCACTGTATCATCTCCGCGTACTTTCGCTTCGTGAAAACGGCGCAGTAAGGCAGGTATCACGTGGCTTTTCTCTGGATGAAAGTTGTCGTTAGGTCCGTACAAGTTGGTTGGCATAACCGATCGGTAATCTCGACCGTACTGCCGATTATAACTTTCACATAACTTAATACCGGCTATTTTTGCAACCGCGTAAGGCTCGTTGGTTGACTCCAAGGCACCTGTTAGTAGCGCATCTTCGCGAATAGGCTGCTCTGCCAGTTTTGGGTAAATACATGAGGAACCTAAAAATAGCAGATTCTGAACACCAGCCAAATGGGCTGAATGAATGATATTCGACTCAATCATCAGGTTTTCGTAGATGAATTCTGCAGGGTATGTGTTGTTGGCAACAATGCCGCCGACTTTTGCTGCCGCTAAATACACCTGATCGATAGACTCTGACTCAAATAACCTTTGTACAGCCTTTGAATCAAGCAAATTTAACTCGTTACGCGAACGAGTGATGATCTTCAAATCACCCATCGTTTTAAGTTGCCGAACAATTGCAGAGCCTACCATACCGTTGTGCCCAGCAACGAAGATATTTTTCATAGCAAACATAACCTATTCAACTGAAACCGGTATTTCGTAGCCGTGCTCTTTAAGAAGGGCGTGGCGTTTAGCAATTTTTAGGTCTTCGGCAACCATTTCGGCACACATCTCTTGAGTCGTGATTTCCGGTGTCCAGCCCAGCTTATTTTTGGCTTTGCTGGGGTCACCCAGCAAGGTTTCGACTTCGGCCGGACGGAAGTAACGGGCGTCGACTTTGATAAGAACATCACCTACGTTAACGCTTGGCGCATCATCACCTTCAACTGCATCGACGATACCTTTTTCATTAACTCCTTCACCTACAAAGCGCAGGGTAATACCCAACTCTTTGGCTGACCAAGTAATAAATTCGCGCACAGAATACTGAACACCAGTAGCGACAACAAAGTCTTCTGGCTGTGCTTGTTGCAGCATCATCCATTGCATACGTACATAGTCTTTGGCATGCCCCCAGTCACGCAACGCATCAATGTTTCCCATATACAAACATTTCTCTAAGCCTTGCGCAATGTTCGCTAAGCCTCGCGTTATTTTGCGCGTCACGAAAGTTTCACCCCGGCGCGGTGATTCGTGGTTAAACAAAATTCCATTACAAGCATACATTCCGTATGATTCTCGGTAGTTAATTGTAGCCCAATAAGCATAGAGTTTAGCTACAGCATAAGGCGATCGAGGATACATAGGCGTAGTCTCCTTTTGCGGAGTTTCCTGCACCTTACCAAATAACTCTGAAGTGGACGCTTGGTAAAACTTCGTTGTCTTCTCCAAGCCCAGCAAGCGGATAGCTTCTAGCAATCGTAACGTGCCTAAAGCATCTACATCAGCCGTGTACTCCGGTGCCTCAAAGCTAACTGCCACATGTGACTGCGCGCCAAGGTTATAGACTTCGTCCGGCTGCACATCTTGCAGAATGCGCGTTAAGTTGGATGAGTCTGTCAAATCCCCATAATGTAAAACAAAGTTTTGATGCTCGACGTGTGGATCTTGATATATGTGATCAACGCGTTGAGTATTAAATAGAGACGCACGGCGCTTAATCCCATGAACTTCATATCCTTTTTCTAGTAAAAACTCCGCCAAATAGGAGCCATCTTGTCCGGTAACACCGGTAATAAGCGCTTTTTTCATATAACACCCAAATAAAGTATAGTTTAATAAGAATTACAAAACTTCAAGAACCTAAAAAATTGACTCATATTATGAAGTCAGGTTTTTGAGTTCTACATAAAGCGTAATCATAAAGCTGTTGATATTTATGAGCTAAGACTCTAAGGTCATATTCTTTACTAAGCTCTCTCGCATTATCACTTTTGAGCTTAAGTTCACTTGCTTGAGACGAAAGAGCCTCATATAAGGCTGAATAAAGGTTTTCTTCGCTTAGATTTATACTCCAGCCACATCCTGATTCATCCAGGCGCTTCCACGGAGTACCTTTAGTCGTGACTACAGGCAAACCACTCGCAAGAGCTTCTACAACACACATACCAAAATTCTCTGTATGACTCGGTAATACGAATAATGAAGACGCAGCAAAAGCATCTAGACGCTCTTGCCCCCTGAGAAGACCTAAGAAACGTATTTTGTTTGTTAGTTTCAATTTTTCTACTCTTGCCTTCTGGGATTTTGCAAATCCATCAGCATCCTGGGGCCCGGCAATGAGAAGCTCCCAATCAGAAAAATCTTCATGCAGACGGCGCCAAACTTCTATTAGAATATCCAAACCTTTTTTCTTATGAAGTCTAGATGCGAACAAAAGGTATTTTTTATTGCTTGCTATCCCTAAAGATTCGCACGCGTAATCTTTTGATTCTAATGTGCGAAACTCGTCCAAGTACACACCATTTGGAAGTAACGCTATATCAGCTTTCACGCCCAACTTTCTTATAGCTTGAACTTCTTCTAGGTCTGTCGCATGAATAACAGCGCAGTTATCCAACATGCATTTTTGAAAGGCACGAAGCGCAACCTTTTTGACTAGTGCATTCTGTTCCAAAGACCATTTATATAAAGAGCCTCTAACTGATGCAACTAGCGGAATATTGTATTTTTTTGAAGTTCTATAGGCTATATATGGAATATAATTCCACAAGTTATGAGTATGAATCACAGTATTCGAAGTATTAGTGCTAAATTCAGAATCTAAGAAATCACGCAGTTGGGGGGCGTACTTTACTTTTCCATAACTTTTACAAAAATTGTTTTGCCAACTCAAACCCAACCGATCTATAAGCCCATTGAATTCCTCGACTTTAGCGTCTGAAAGGGAAAGTAATACCGAGTCGACTTCTAAAGTTCTTACCGCTTCCGCCAACGCGGGAATAGATTTGGCAGGCCCCCCGTATGAGTCATCTAAACTCTCCACTAAGTGAAAGACCTTCATTGATATCCTCTCCCGTATAAAATTATATTATAGAGAAACAAAACACCTTTCCCTCCAAAGTAAACTAGTAGAAAAAAGCCTGCAAAATTAATCCCCTTTTTTACTTTTAACAAGAAAGGAAGAACGAAGAAAAAAGCTAATATATTTAGTCTATCTCCTCCTAAAAACAATGTTAATAACGAAAACAAAGTCCCGACGCAGATCATTTGAAAAAATCTATTTAGCTTTAAGCCGAGGTAGATAAAAAGAATTAAAAAAGGTATAAACTTAACTAAAGCCAAATAGTCCAACCCTTCATAATAGAAGCTTATTTTTTCGAAAAAATACTCAGAAAATTTATAAGCCAGAAAACTCAAAAAAACAAAAACCACTAAAAGTATAAAGTCAAGCTTACCGTAGAGGATTGTTCGCGTAAGTTTTTTAAAAGCAAAATCGATATAGTTTGCAGCTAATAGAACCATTAGCTGAAAGTGGGAGGATATAGATAAAAAAGCACTAAAAGTTCTTTTGTACCCACCAAAAAAAGAAAGTGATATAAAGTAGAATATAAATGCCAACTTTAGACGTTCAAGTTCAAAAAACAAAACAAAAAAATAAAAGTTACTTAAAACACAAATGGCAGGGAACAACGATGCCCGGAATCTTAAAAAGCACCAATTTAAAAAAACGAAACAGAGAATACTATTACTTAAGGACACAAAAAAAATATAACTAATCCCTAAGAAAGAAAGAATCCAAGAAACAAAAAAATATAAAGGCTCAGACGCGCCTAGTATATTTCGATAGGAACTAAAAGCATCAATTAAACTAGCTCTACTTATTGCGTCGTAGTAACTTCTATACCTTTCGAAATCTCCACCCTCGTACATTTCCAAAAAAAACAAGGACACAAAAAAAACTAAAATAGAAATTAAACTTTGTGAAATAGTGTGCAGTCGAATTATCATTTTTCTTTAATAAACGATTTTAATCGCCTAACATAATTTCCTATAGTTCGTTTTAAAAAATAGAATTTAAAAATTAAAAATGAATAAAAGACATTTGTAGTATTATGGGAGCACCTAGCTGAGTGATACAACCTAAATGTCTCATTATAGTTAGAGACACTTCTTCCATCAGCCAGCATATCTGCGACATGTAGTTCAATGAATAAAAAGTTGGTTTTTGGAAATTTTGAAAGAAGTCTCAGTGACCATTCATAGTCCATTCCAAGCTTAAAGCTCTCATTGTAATACCCAACCGTATTAAATAAAACTTTCGGAATGAACATGCCTTGATGTGGAAGGTAATTTCGGTATTTCTGTTTTTTTAATGAAAATTTATCGCCTACTATTTTTCCATCTGGATTGCTCACTTTTCCTACTACGATTCCCTCACCTTTAAGGAAGTCTAAAACGCTAGCAATTACACTTTCAGAATGAAGAATGTCGCCAGAGTTCAAAAAGTAAATATAATCACCAGATGACGATAAAACGCCTTTATTAAAAGCATCAGCTATTCCGGCGTCAGCTTCAGAAATTAAGACATCTGGTGTAATCGGGTGACTGCGTATAATATCTAAAGTCCTATCCGTTGAAGCTCCATCAATAATAATATACTCAAATGAAGAACAGGTCTGACTAAATACGCTGTTCAAAGTTTTATTGATATTTTTTTCGTCATTAAAAACGATGGTGATTATTGAAAGCCTCATTTATTAAAACCTTGGAACAAGGGCAAACTTCTCTTACTTAATCTATTTTTTAGCCAATCTAGAAATACACGAAATGGTAATTGTAGAATAAGGTTATCTTTAATGGCATCTTTAATGACTTTAAAAGTAAGCACAAAATCACCGTCTCTTAAAGACTGTTTTAGAAATCTGGAATAAATGTATAGTAAGTATTCCTTTTCAAAATGCTCGAAAAAATCGTAACCATAGAATTTATTGATCCCACTTTCCCAAATACCAAGAGCTCGAGTTATCCCATCTTTCCGGCTTTTATACTTATTTGTCATCTTCGGATGATGTTCGGAAAAGGCATTTGGATACGCAAGGGTAGAGTCTAAAACTTTTAACTTTTTTTCTGTGTAAGAAAGCCGAAGCCATAAGTCGTGGTCTACCCCTGATTTAATCCGTTCATCGTATCCTGATATAGCTTTTAAATCATTTAATCGGTAGAACTGGGAAGCTACCGGCGGCGTATACCCGGCCAAAATGAAATCGGACAAATAACCAGTTTTTTTGGCGAAAGGCTTGGCCTCAGCCATTCCGTTTGTAGATGGTGAGCATAGACACCATCCAGCGCCTATTTTTTCCGCTAAATTGACAAAAGTCGAAACATAATTAGGCCTCAGATAATCATCGTCGTCGCAAAAACAAAAATACTTACCACTACTGACTTGAATTGCTACGTTTCGAGAAGCCGCTAAACCTTTGTTTATATCATTTCTGTAAATTTTTACTTTGCTTCCCAATTGAATATTAGAGCTTTCTATTACCTCTTGGGCACTGACATCAGAGTGATCATCTATTATTATAATTTCAAAGTTTTCATAGTCTTGTTTAAGCGCGCTTTCTAAAGTTTTAAGTAGTAGCTCTGATCGATTGTAAGTAGTGATACATATTGAAACTAGAGGACTCATTATAATAATCTACTTAAATAGCTTAGCTTCGAAGGGTTTTTAGTCTTAAGCACCAAGCGAAGTATTCGTTTTAACAAAATATATTTTCTTATTCTCCGGGATTTTTTGCACAATCTAAAGGCATCTTTGTATTTTTCAAGACACCGTATGTGAGACAAGATATCCTTTTCTAACCCGGCATTCGAAACAGTCGGCGTCATTCTTGGATGATCATCGACAAAAACTTCAGTTGTATAAATAGCAAGAACTTTACTTTTATATCCTGAAACAATTAGATTTCTAAATAAATCCGAATCAGTGCCTTTTTTTAACTTCTCGTCGAAGCCTCCTACTGATTTCCAAGCCTCTGACCTTATAAGAACAGATGAGCCACAATAAACACCATTGCGCTTCAATATTTGGCAAACTGGAGATTGGGAAACTATTGGACTGTGTCTAGCGATCACTTTACCACCTTTTACATCCGACCAAAACGTACCAACGAGTGCCAAATCGGGGGCTTCTTCCATAGCAGCAACTTGTTGTTCTATTTTTGTGTTGCTTGACCAAGTGTCATCGTCACCTATCAAAGCGATATATCTTCCTGAACTTAATTCAAACCCTTTGTTGCTATTATACGCTATTCCTTTGTTTTCAAAATTAGTATGTACAATAACGTCTCTATTACTGTTTTTCTCGAAATCCTTCAACATTGATGAAGTATTATCAGAACTATAATCATCAATGATGATTATTTCAATATTCTTATAGGTTTGCTTTTCAATTGAATCCAAGCACCTTTTTAATAGTAACTCTCTATTATATGTACCTATAATTACTGAAACTAAGGGCATATTATCTAAACTACCATTAATATTCATAACGCTTCACCATCAGCACCACAAAAGCTTCGCTCGTTTTTTAATTTTTCGTATCTATCATATTTTCTTTGTTTGATAATTTTGGGGGGATTAAAACCAACTACTGATAATGGTGGAATTTCACCGTGTAAACAAGCACCCATACCAATAACTGCTCCTTCACCTATCTTCGTACCAGGAACGATTGTCACTCCAACACCAATCCAAACGTTATCGCCTATCTCAACAGCTTTCTCTAAATTAGTGTCATCAAAGGGAAGGCGAGTTCCTTCATAATTGTGCGAAGTACTATATATGACTACGTTACGAGAAATTATGACATTATTGCCAACTTTTAAGCCCCCTTCACCGCGTATAAAGGAATTCGTTCCAATATGGACGTTATCACCAATTTTAACTTTTCCAGCCTCGCCGCTTACTGACAGCGTGACATTTCTTCCGAAAGAAACATCAGATCCAACTAAACAACCATGCTCTCGCAGAATTTCGTTTTTCCGTTTTGCTCGATAATTAAAAACTTTACTTTTAATCTTTTCATAAAAAAAGTTAAGAACTTTTCCAAACATAAATTTAACCTTTAGATAATATATAAGATCTTATCAGCACGAAAATGTAAACCAAGGAATAAATCATCGAAAGCCCGTTTAGGAAGCCGTTAAAACTATCGAATTCATTGTTCGCCAAAATGTAAAAAAGACTAATGCCAACCAAGAGAGTTAATTGCACTAAAAGATTTTCAAAAAGTTTTTTCCTGACTATATAAATATAACTAAACACACGAGACATAGCTTGGAAAAAAAACATAAATATCAAAGATTGAACAAAATTCCCGGAAGCTTCCCATTCTTTACCAAGAAAAACACTGAATATATCGGGAGAGAAAAAATAGAGAAACAAAAATGGGATAACCATAACCGGTGTAACGAAAAATAAATATTTTTCAAAAAAGACATCACACTTTCCGGTTCGACCAAATTCACTCACTACATCATTCCTAAACACGCGCCCAATTGCAGTACCGATTAACTGCAGAGGGGTGCCTACTAATGCTAGCGCCATCGATAGAAAACCTACCGTTTGATTATCGAAGTACATAGCAGTTAGCAATATAGGAGCTTGCAATGAAAACGCACTAATTAAATCACTTAAAATTAATGATCTTGGAAACTTTATATTAGCTTTGAGTAATGATAAAACTTCTTTAAATGAAGTTTTCGCTATGACGTTTTCATACCTTTTACTGACAAAAAAAACCGATGTCACAAAAAAAAACAATCCGAAAGAGTGCGCTAAAATTAGACCTTTACCGCTAGGTAAAGTATAGAAAAATAGAAACTTAGATGCAGATATAGTGATAGCTTGAGCAGGTTCAATTATAGCTATAGATTTATAATTTGAAACCCTGTTTCTTAATTGTAAATCAGTTTTATATATTGATAAAAACAAACAAGAAAACGGAATAAAATAAAGCGAAGTTGTATCAATTTTATTTTCAAATGTTATACCAAAATATGCGAGAAAAAGAATCAGTAATAAAATTAAACAAGAAATTGCAACTGATAAATAGATTGTTCCAGCATAAATAACTTCAGCATTTTTTAATTTTTGCTGAGGGACGATAGCCATTTCATAACGCCCCGTTGATATAACAACGCTTATCGACAAAATCGATATAAAGGTAGCTAACGTCCCGAATGCATCAACCGGATATATTTTTGCTAATATTACAGCGGAGAATACAGTGATAATTTTGGCTAAAAACGTACCACTTATAAGCTGGCTGAAGCTAACTAGATACTTTCTAAACACGTTAAAATTTAGCTTTACTTAAAGATCTGACTACCGATTCAATTTGTTGATTATTCATGTAAGCATGAATAGGTAAACTAAGTACGTCTTTAGATACACTGTCTCCTACAGACAGTTCGAGACTTTTGTCAGAAACCGCGGGTTGTTTATTTAAAGGAATGGGATAATGCACTGCTGTTGGTATTCCTTCGCTCTCTAACTTTTCTTGAACTTCGCTTCTATTGTCTATTTGGATAGTATATTGCGCCCAAGCCGATGTGTTATGAGGCTCAAGGAATGGTGTTGAGTTCAGTCCAGCTTCATTCAAAAGCCGAGTATAATTTTCTGCTACACTGTTGCGCAGTTCAATCTCGTCATCGAGTATATCTAATTTAGGCAGTAAAATAGCCGCTTGTAAACTATCCAAGCGACTATTAACCCCTACACGAATATGGTGGTAACGTCGATCCTGTCCATGCCTGGCTATTTGCCGGATTACTGTAGATAGCTCGTCATCATTAGTGAAAATAGCACCACCGTCGCCATAACAACCCAGTGGTTTACTCGGGAAAAAGCTTGTACAAGCAATAGTGCTCAAGTTACAAGACTTTTGGCCTTTGTACATTGCACCAAAGCTCTGTGCACCATCTTCGATGACCGGAATGTTATATTTCTTAGCAATCCCATTAATTCGATCAAAATCAGCAGGCTGGCCATACAGTGATACAGGGATAATTGCCTTTGTTCTTGGTGTAATAGAAGCTTCAATTAAATCAGGGTCAATATTGTAAGTTTTGGGATCAATATCAACATATATAGGTTTTGCCCCTAACAAGGCCACAGTTTCTGCCGTCGCAATATACGTAAATCCAGGTGTAATCACCTCATCCCCCGGGCCAATACCTAACGCCATTTGTGCAATTTGAAGTGCGTCGGTACCATTTGCTACTGTTATGCAGTGTTTTGCTCCCGTATATGCTGCAAGCTTGTCTTCTAACTCCTGCACTTCGGGCCCCAATATATATTTTCCGTGAGCCAGAACACGTGCAATTCCTGCTTCAATTTTGTCTTTTATTCGCGCTTGCTGAGTCGCTAAATCTATAAATTGCATACTTTGTACTAACCTTTCGTCAGTGTATTGTCTTTTAAAGTGTAAGTGGCACCTGTGTGAGAGCATTTTGCAGAGCCTTCACCGGAAAGAGGCAAGTCTAATTGTTCTCCATACTCGCTCATCCAGCCAATTTGTTTGGCAGGCACTCCGACCATTAGCGCATAAGCAGGAACATCTTTATTAATCACGGCTCCAGCACCTACGAAAGCGTACTCTCCAATAGTGACACCACAGACAATCGTGCAGTTTGCCCCTAATGAAGCGCCTTTTTTAACATAGGTGTCTTTATATTCATCTTTGCGTTCTATAAGAGAGCGAGGGTTATATACATTAGTGAAAACCATGCTGGGTCCACAAAAAACCCCCTCTTCTAAATAAACGTTGTCGTAGACTGACACGTTATTTTGCACTTTGCAGTGGTCACCAATTTCTACTTTATTACCAACAAATACATTCTGCCCTAGCGACACGCCTTTACCTATTTTCGCGCCACCACAGACGTGAACAAAATGCCAAACTCGGCTGTTTTCACCTATTTCAGCACCGTCATCTACAATTGCAGAGTCGTGTTTAAAGTAGTTCATGAACAACTCCTAGCCTTTCAATAGTTGCTTAAGCATTGGGTGTGCTTCTTCAGGCTGTGCAGCTTGGGCTTGTTGAGTACGAATAGTTTCAACCGTTTCAACGCAGTGTCGAGCATCTTCTATTCCATATCCACGGCCCGCTAGTATTTCTTGATAGCTAACCGTATGAAGGTCTGTAAAGCCACCTGAAAATTCAAGTTCGTCACCGTCGCAGTTAATGGTACGGTATGTAGGTTGTTTGCCTTTTATGTCACGTGGCAAGTCACTAGCATCAATTGAAAGCAGCCATTTAACGCGCGCATTTTCATACTCTAAATAGCCGGATGCTTTTAGCTCGTCACTATAATGCAGTACGTTTTTTTGTAACCTACCAAAAATAAAGTGCAGCATATCGAAGAAGTGAACACCGATATTCGTAGCTACGCCGAATGACTTTCTTGGATCGCCTTTCCAGCTTTCTAAATACCACTTACCGCGCGAAGTAATGTAGGTGAGTTCTACCTCGTGCTTTTCAGGCTTAACAGCGTTAGCTACTTTATCCCGCAACTCGAGAATTGCCGGATGATGCCGCAACTGAAGAATGTTATAAACTTTCTTGCCTGTTTCTTGTTCCACTCGCTTCAATTCATCTAAATCTTCAGAAGTTGGTACCAGTGGCTTTTCGCAAATAACATCACAACCTAAACGTAAGCCAGCTGCAATGTGTGGCGCATGCATGTGATTAGGCGAACATACCGATACATAATCTAGCTTTGTTGTATCGCTTCTTTTTAAACGCCAGGCATGTTCATAGAAACGCTCAAAGTCCGTAAAAAACTCGCTCTCAGGTGAAATACTATCAATAATACCGACTGAGTCATTAGTATCGTAAGCAACGCTTAAATGATTGTCGGTTTCCTTTATGGCTTTCATATGTCTTGGAGCGATATAGCCCGCGGCTCCAACAAGTGCGAAATTCTTCTGAGAGTTGTTACTTAGAGTATCCATTACGCCTTTATTACCTTTCCGTTTAAACCTCTGTACTGTCCACGAGAATCAATAATCAGCCGAGCATTTTCATAAATGGAGTCGTAGTCAAATTTATCGTGGTTCGTCGCCAAAATGATGGCGTCAAAACTTTGCAAGTTTTCTGGGGTTAATTCAGTGCTGTCTAAATCAAAACTGTGCTCACGCATTTTCGGAAACTTAGCAACATGGGGGTCGCTATAGGCAACTTCTGCACCTTTATCGCGCAATAACTCCATAATTTCTACCGATGGAGACTCGCGCATGTCATCAACGTTCTTCTTGTATGCAATGCCTAAAACCAGAACTCGGCTACCATTAAGAGATTTTTGATGTTTATTTAAACCGTCCATCAATTTATTAACGACATATTCAGGCATTGCACGGTTAACTTCACCTGAAAGCTCAATAAAACGTGTGTTTAAACCATACTCTCGCGCTTTCCAGGTTAAATAGAATGGGTCGATAGGAATGCAATGACCACCTAAACCAGGCCCAGGGTAGTATGGAGTAAAACCAAAGGGTTTCGTTGCAGCCGCATCAACTACTTCGAAAATATCAATCCCCATACTGTCAGCGACTATTTTCATTTCATTGACCAAGCCGATATTGACCGCTCGGTGGATGTTTTCTAGCAGCTTTGTCAGTTCCGCTGCTTTTGTAGAGCTCACGGGGACTACTTTATCGATAGCTTGCTCATAAAGAGCCACTCCGACTTCCCGGCAGGCAGGTGTGTGACCACCGACTACTTTAGGGATTGTCTGTGTATTAAAGTCCGGATTGCCGGGGTCTTCACGTTCTGGTGAATATACCAAGAAAATGTCTTTTCCTACTTTTAAACCGTTTTTCTCAACTCTTGGTAAAAGTTCTTCTTCTGTAGTACCCGGGTAAGTCGTACTTTCTAAGGACACGACCTGGCCTTCCCGCAAATAGGGAACCATCATGTCAGTGGTACGAGTCACATAGCTAATATCCGGTTCACGGTACTTGTTAAGGGGAGTCGGCACACACAATATAAGTGCATCACACTCAGACACTCGTTTAAAATCAATCGTTGCTTCAAAGCCATTGTCAACCGCGGTTTTCATCGCTTCATCACTGATATGCTCGATACTGCTATGACCGTTATTCAGTTCAACCACCTTGATTTCATCAACATCAAAACCGACAACCTTGTGTTTCAATGAGCTATAGCGAAGAGCCAAAGGCTGACCGACATAGCCTAAACCTAATATGCCGATTACAGCCTTTTTACTGTTTAATGATTCAATAAGCTCTTTTTTTAAATCTGTCACAGGATTACCACTTAGTTAAAAAATTTTAAATCGTCGATACTGATGCAATACAACTTATTCCACACCATCTTCTTTTCTAAATATGTTTCTTATTAAAACAAATCCAACGCTTAAAAAGCCGCCTAAGAAGGTACCAATAATACATATCAAAGCGCGCGATGGTTTCGCTTTTTGTTCCGGCACTACGGCCGGGTCTAACGTTTGGAAGATGTATTCAGGCCGCACATTCGCCAACATAATGGTTTGTGTTTGCTTTTCTATTAGCTGATAGAATACCTGCTGCATGTCACTTAACGATGTGCTTTGCAGTTCTTTGTCTAAATATTCAAGGCTTCGCTGGGCTTCCTGAATGTCACGCTCACGCATGTGGTTGTTTATTTCTTCAATAAGCCAAACTACCCACTGTTCAGCTACTTCGGGTGACTGATGGTTTACTGCTATTGTTACGAGACCGGTTGTGTCGTCCTTGCTAACTTCCAGTACACTCTCTCTGAAAACTTTTACGTACTCCCAGCTAGACGGTTCCGGCTGTTTAGGTGGCTCGACTTCTCTGACCCATTCTTTGGTGTCCGGGTTATACAGCTCGTTGTTAAAGACAACACCGCTGCCTCGGTTCCATTCCTCTACCGCCATAAGCTCTGGCAAAATGTCGTACTTTTCGACAAAGCCTTTTATGAAGGCGCGAGACTTTAAAATTTCGAGGGCGATTGTGGTTTTGTCGGTATTACCACCACCGAGATTAACGCCAGCTAAGCTTGCCAGACCACCCAATTGCCCCGCCATTTGCGAGAGTCCGCCACCACTAGCTTCTTCCGTCGGCGCCAAGGTTGCCTCTGACTTATAAATATTCGGCAGGCTTAGCGAGTAAATAACCGAGCCCACGGCGAACACAAAAGTAATGGCAATAATCCACCATTTGCCCTGCCAGATAATGCCAAACAGCTCGCGCAGGTCAATTTCGTCGTCTTGGTAATCCGAATGCCGTTGAGGGTCGTAGTTATGAGTATCGTTTGTCATTGTTGGGCCTTCAGGCACGCTACCGCCCATGGGTTGCGGTTCCCATAGGCCGGTGGTGCAGATAATTTTGATCAAGCAGGTATCATACCGTATGCAGCCCTTTTCCTACAAAGGCTTTATTGTTAGTAATTGGTGATATTTTAAGCGGTTAGTTCAGTTGCCGGATTACATTACCGGCGGGGTAAACCGGTATTGCCGAATCTGTCGATTAAAGTCAGCAATGCCTTCATCCGGTAACAAATGGGCTTTATGCGCTTCCAGCGTATCTCTTGCTTCACCATAATCCGCCCAGTCTATAGATACGGTATAGCGTTGTAGTTGATAAAACACTTTAACCAGGGTTTTGAAGTTTCCATCGCGAGTGGCTTTTCTAAGACCGTTTAAGTAACTGTCTCTATGCACTGTTGGTACTATCAGTTTATATTCGCCTGCCGCATGAAGCTCTGCGTTCATCATTATGCGTGACAGCCGGCCGTTACCATCGTCAAACGGATGACACTCTGACACTAAAAACTGCAAGAATATGGCTCTGGCGAGCCCTTCTGGCACCGATTTATAAATAGCAAATGCCTGCGTTAATGTGCCTACGACATCTTCTGGGCTTACAAAAGTGCTGCTACCCGCTTTGTTGACTTTCGACTTAAATTTCCCTGGGTTCTTGTCCGGACGCTCAAACAAAAACTCGAAGTGCCGGCGTTGCAGGTTTTCGATAAGTTCGTCAGGCGTTTCAGGCGTAATGCTCATGTCTTGGTAGTCAACTACCTGGTCGTAGATAGATAAAACGTCATGACTGTCCGCATGTCGGTTATTAATTTCACTGCGCTGGAAGACAATTTGTTCCGCTTCGTCAATTTCAAACTCTGTGCCCTCTATGTAATTTGAAAAATAACTTTCGAAAAAAGCTAAGTGATTCCAACCAGACTTATTGTATTCATAAGGCAGTTTGGGTAATTGACAAATTCTTATTTTGACATAACTGTCGCATTAAACTCTATTGTGTACATAACTGTAACGCTATATTGCTCCAGCTCCAGGATATATTCGTCGCGCTTTGAATTGCGGCTGGTTGAAAGTAAAGCTCCGGCTGATTGAAAGTTAGCGCTGAACGGCAGTTAAACCAGAACTTTTAAAATTTGCTATAATGCAAATATAAACAACTGAATGGATGCAGTTATGAGCATAAATGATAAGGATACAGAAGAGTTACAAAACCAAATATCTGAGCTTGAAGCGCAGATGAGAGAGTTAGAATACAAGCGACATTCTTGAAGATGATGATGGGAGGAAGGAATAATGACTGCAACAGCATTTAAAAGTACAGCTTTCTCTGTTCAGCAACTTGAGAATGTGCGCTCTGCCAGTGACTTTCTTGAAAAATGCACGGGCAAACCTGTAGCCAATCTGGAACTTCCTATTAATGTCGATGCTTTAGTCAAATCAATCGCTGGGGTTCGCTTTAGCAACGAGCTCGACTTTGAGAATTTGACAAAGTCTGGCTTTGTTAAGGTTGAAAGAGATGACTTCGGGCAGGTTCATTCTATTCATATTTGGGTAAACCCGACTGAGCCACCAGTAAGACAACGTTTTACTCTTGCTCATGAACTTGGGCACCTTGTTTATGACGTATATCCGCACATTGATGACAGTAATTACGACGAAGTTATAACAGACAGTATTGTCACGCTTAACCGTGACGAAACAAGTACTTACCGAGAAACACGCGCTAACCGCTTCGCAGCTCAATTGTTAATGCCCGCTGTATTAATTAAGCAGGAAGTTGGCCGGTTACGTGAGCTTCTACAAAAAGAAGAGCGTAAAATTACCACTGAACAACTACTAGAACTGTTCAGTAGCAAGTTTGATGTCTCTCGCGACGCTATGCGCTATCGCCTGCAAAATCTTGGGTATTTGAAGTAGTCTAATATCACCCTTTTGTCCGATAGCGCAGGTCTCTTGCATTTAAACTGACGTTACTTACGTCAGGTGCTGTCTCACCTTATGCCATAGCATCAGGCCACATTAACTCACATCTTAAATCTCGACGAATCACCACCTTGCTCGCGTAATAGCTGGTCGCCCATTCGGGTAACCGTATCGGTAACATAGTCGACAAAGCCATCTTGTTCGATACTATTTGCGACCGTTGATGAGTCTAGAAAGCGCCGCATTTCCTGCTCAAAATCACCTGAAGCCATATAAGAAGGTAGTTCTTGTAACCGCCCGGAAAGCGCTTCAAAACCGGTAGTTTGATGATAGTCCTGAAACTTGGTTCGAACTAACTCCGCATCTACCTGTACATTACGCTGATTTAGCCAGGCAATATCCCAAACATCTCGTGCTTTAATCGAACGGCGCAGGGCTAGAGCAACAAATTTTTTGCGCAAGAGATTTAATGTTCATAGTTATCACTTCCCTGTCTTGTAATCGCTTCACTTAAAGCATCCTGGTCAACCAATTCGAGATTTCGTCCGACGTTTTTCAAATCTAAGTACGCTCTCTTTATTGTTGCTTCTCTCAATGGGTAATCATCTAATGGATACGTCTCATTAGTGATTGCCATTGGGTCACGCTTAGTGTGTGTAAGCTCAAGCGTCCCAAGTGGAGTTTTAAATGTCCCACTCCGCCCCGTTGTCATTACAGTGGCATAATCAAACATCTGCTGACTAATAACGCTATATTTGCTGAGTACAGATTCCAAACTGAGGTAATTAAGGCTTGATGGCCGCACCAAATGCGGTAAGTGCAAAATACTCGTCGAGTGGTAATAGTGGCTTTCAGGAAAAGCCCATACTCCCCGACAAACCTTTTGAAGGACGCCTTTTTTTACCAGGTAATTTAGACGGACTTTTAGTGCATCGTTTGAATATTCTGGCATTAACATCTTAAATTGTGGCATAGATACAAGCGCATGATGTGTATATTTTTGCAACGCATGTAACTTACCTTTCAACTGATGTGTGCTCATCGGTTCACACTAGGTTAATAAACTTAATAACCTAGCGTACACCAAGCAACCAATTAGGTCTACAATTAGTTATCAAAAAAGATAACCTACTGCAAACTTAAAGACCTCGGTTATTTGGAATGATCCAATATCACCCTTTTGTCCGATAGCGCTTTTCCGTTGGTTTTTGTAATCTGGTTGTTTTAAACGAGACGGAACCAACACATGGACGTAATACACCACGGCGCGTTTGAAGGCGTTACGGGCTCTTGCCACGAGCTGTTGTTAGACAGTGACCACTCACTTTTAATTGACTGCGGGCTGTTTCAAGGGGCCGAGACCTCGGGTTCAGGCGCGGACTCAAACACGCAGGAAATTGACTTCGATATTACCAAAGTGCAGGCGTTGGTGGTGACCCACTGTCACATTGACCACGTTGGTCGCATTCCCTGGTTGTTAATTGCCGGCTTTACCGGCCCTATTTACTGCACTAAAGCTACCGCGCATTTGTTACCGTTGGTTATTGAAGACGCGTTAAAGGTGGGTTTAACCCGCAACGCCGGTATTATTGATGCAGTGGTGACTCGTTTGCAGCGCCAGCTACAACCGGTGGAGTACAATGACTGGCTGGAGCTGCCTGCTGACTTCGCGACTGAGCGCTTTAAACTGCGCTTTCGTCAGGCGGGTCATATTCTGGGGTCGTCTTATGTGGAAATTGAAAATGTGAGCACTCACTACCGTGTGGCGTTCTCGGGTGACTTAGGTTGTAAAAATACGCCGTTGCTACCCGACCCAACGCCGCTGGAGCGCGCCGACTTTCTGTTGCTGGAAAGTACTTACGGTGACAAGAACCATGAGTCGCGCCTTGACCGCGAGCAACGCCTGAAGTCGGTGGTTGAGCGTTGTGTAGAGAACAAAGGAACTATTTTAATTCCGGCGTTTAGCATTGGCCGTACGCAAGAACTTTTATACGAGTTGGAAGACATTATTCATAAAGCACGGGCTAAGGAAGCGGAGACTGGTGTCGCAGACCCCGTATGGCACAAAATGACGGTTATTTTAGATTCCCCACTGGCCGCGCAGTTTACTAAGCAGTACCGAGCCATGAAGGCGTTGTGGGACGAAGAGGCGTTGGCACGGGTAGAAGAAGACCGGCATCCGTTAAACTTCGACCGCATGATGACGGTAGACGACCACAGTGACCATGAGCGCGTGGTGAATTATTTAAAAAGCAGCGGCGACCCCTGCATTGTCATTGCTGCCAGCGGTATGTGTACCGGCGGACGTATGCTCAATTACCTAAAAGCCTTGCTGCCCGACCCACGCACCGATGTGTTGTTTGTCGGCTACCAAGCCGCCGGAACCCCGGGGCGCGATATACAAACCTACGGTCCGCGCGGTGGCTATGTCGATTTAGACCACGAGCGTGTTTACATAAAGGCGGGCATTTACACCTTAGGCGGTTATTCCGCTCACGCCGACCAACAAGAGCTTTTAGACTTTATTGACGCCACCGAAGAGCCGGTGAAACGCATACGCTTAATTCATGGCGAGCCCGACGCCCGTTTGGCGTTGGCTGCGAAAATAAAAGATCGGTATGGGATAGTCGTCAGCTGAGTTGGCTCGCGAATTCACCAATACAGCGGTATCGGATATTGCGCAACAGCTGCAACTCGCCGGCTTTTGACTCAAAGTTGGGCTGTTGCTCAAGCTCGGTGATAAGTTTGTCGGCTTCTTGCTGAATGCTTCTGCACAGCAGCTCTATTTCTCGCTCTGCGACGGACTTGTTAAGCCCTAAGTCCTCTGCGAACGCTAAAACAGATTGTCGTGTCACCTGCCCAAAATAGTTAGCGTCGCCAATGGGTTGCGACAAGTGCACTACTCATGATTGGACTGTCCGGTTAATTCGGTGAGCTTGTCACTTGAAGCACTGTCAGGAATGTCTAAGTAGACTCTTATGCCAAGTGCATTCAGTACATTTAAGGCCTTTTCCAGTTGCACTGTTGGCTTGCCGTTTTCGAATTGGCTCACAAAATTAATACCACAGCCTGCAAAAGCACCAGCTGTTGTCTGATCCAGCTCTTGTTGCTGCCGCACGATTTTTGCAATGCGCCCGATGGTTTTTGTGTCTTTTGCTTCCAGCAGCATGGGTAGCCTCACTTTACTTGAGGTTAAATTCATTAGATAGAGTGAATATAGAAGAAAGAAGGACTGAAATCAATTAGATTCACTCGAGGAAGTGAATTTTATTATCTTAACTATTTATTAACCAAAAATTCATTTGAACGAATGAATTTTGAACCTGACATAAATAAGGGCAGCTACAACCGCTCGGCGAGATCAGCGGGCGCAATGTAGCGCATGGCTTTTTCATACAGCACAGTATGTTTTTTCTGATTCTGTTCCCATACCGGCTTGTGTAGCCTTGTTACTTGATTCACCGAAATCTTAGTTTCACTTTAAGTTGCCAAATATCGCAAAACGCGATATCTTTATCAGCATAGGATGTATTTTGAGAATTATCACAAAGAAGCGAGTAAAAAATGCCATGCTTCAATACCCTCAGTGGCAAGTGGGGTTAGATTTATGGTGTCATGTTTTTAGTCAAACTTCTCTTAATGCACACTCTTACAACCAAATTAAAGATATTTGGCGCCGAGCATCTGGTTGGAATACAGACCGAATAGCCGGAAGGCGGCTGAAGAATGAGAACGGTGACTATGGCACCATATTTGATTTATATATTTTTGATGTCCACGGAAGCAGCTGCCGAATACTTGCAAAACTTGGACACAATACACTCTTTGTAAGAGATATTTTGTCACACTCCGAGTACGATAAGTGGTGTAAGCACAATATTCACCAGGGCAAATTAAAAAGGTAATGACTATGAACGCTCAACAGGACGAAATGGTCGCGCTGGGACAAGTCGCTTCCGCAATAAGTGCTACAGCAACGAAGTTTGCTGGAACTGCCGTTGAACTTTTTCATTACACTTATACACCCATTCAGTCTGAAAAAGAGCTTCTTGAGAGAGCCAATGTTATGGACTACTTAATGGATTTGGCTCAGCACGAAAACGATATTGTGCTAGTGTTTGCTAACGCAATTTCTGATCGCATCGAAGAATTTGAAAATCAAATGGAAATGCCTACGGTTCCAGTTGCCGATAAGCTAAAAATGCTTATGAAAGCGCGCTCTATAAAGCAAAAAGACTTGAAGAATATAGCGCCTCAAAGCGTAATAAGCGAGCTATTAAACGGCAAACGCACTGTCAATCTAAACCAAGCGAAAGGCTTTGCCGGATATTTTAACCTTCCTGTTAGCTACTTTGTTGAATAGAAGCCGCACCTAACGTAAATAAGGTCAGCTACAACCGCTCGGCAAGATCAGCCGGCGCAATGTAGCGCATAGCTTTTCCTTTGCTGGCTTTACCAACCAATAGCAGGTCTCGCTTGGCAAGGTCGTTCAAATAGGTGCGTGCGGTATTTTCATTGCAGCCAAGGTTGTTTGCTACGGTTTTCACGGTAAATACCCGTCCGGGGTTCTTCACTGCTTCTTTGAGTATATCGAGCTGCCCTCGTTTTAGGGCACTGGCTACGGCGCTCTTTTCAACCCAATTCATAAACTCGAACATTTCTTTTTGTTTACGCTCTATATACTCCCTCAGCGCATCGACCGCTTTTACGACAATGTCGACCTGATGATACAAAAAGTAGGTGAGATCATTGTCGTCGGTTTCAGTGTATAAAAACGCGCGATCATAGTCGGTGCGCTTTTCCTGAATAAGCTTACTAATGGACACATACTCGAACAGCCAGTAGCCCGATTTCAGCATAAACCAGTAAAAAAGCGCCCTTGCGGTACGTCCGTTACCGTCGCCAAAAGGATGAATGTAAGCCACCATAAAATGCAAAATAATGGCTTTTACCAACGGATGAATAAAGTTGTCGGAGTTCAGTTGCCCATGCTCTTCATTGGCAAACTGACAAAGCTTTTCCATGCGCTCCTGTAGGCTGCTGGCCGCTGGCGGAACATGCGCTACGTCGTTGTACTGGTCGCGTATATCAATGTCGTTACTGGTTCTGAACTCACCAGGTAAAGCGTCATTATCAATGGCTTTATGAGTTGCTATTTCGTGTAATTCCAGAATAAGCGGAATGGTTAATTCGTCGTTTTTCAAGCTGACAGCCCGCTTCATTAGCCGATAGTTATTGGCTATCATTTGTTCAGACTTGTTCTTTGGTTTACGTTCGGACTCAAGCATTTCTTTTGCAACTTTGCGCGTTGTCGACGCCCCTTCCAATTGCGATGAGGTAATAGCTTCTTCCATCAGTAAGCTTTGGACTAGATAGGCGTTCTTTTCCTGCTTTCCGAAAAAGGGATGATCGGAAACGCTTTGCGGGCCGCCGGTTAGCTTGTCGATATAATGCAGCTTGGCCTGAAGAGAGTCTGGAATACACAGTTTAAAACATGATAATTCATTGACGCCGCAAAGCTCTGGCAAGTACCGGCTGACATTAGTCCGAGCCAATTTAGTCGCTAACCAGGCAAGTTCTGGGTTATCGCCTTTGTTGACACGCCACTTAAATTTGTCCCATGGCAAGTACTCACCTTTAGAGTTGGTGATGCTGTAGGTTTTCATAACCTTGAAAACATCTTCCGGAGAATAAACTGAAAAAAGTTCATCCGTCGAAGGCGGTGTTCTAACCCTTGCCATATATAACTCCATAACTAAGTTAATGAATTAATATATAGCTTAAATTATGAGAAAACACAAATTTTTAAATTTACGTTTTATTGGTACCCCCCCCTGAATTCAGCTTTTTCATACAGCACAGTATGCTTTGTCTGATTCTTTTACCATACCAGCTTGTGTAGCCTTGTTACTTGGTTCACCAAGCTACTAATTTCAATTAAAACTGCAGAAATTTTGAACTGTGCTATCATTAACCAAACGGTCATTTTAAAACATCCATACGGAGGATTTATGGAGTTGCGAGAATACACTCCAGTAATGCAGCCTAAAGATATATGGGCAGAGTTAGGCCTTCCAAATGAAGACTCGAGGTTGAGGGAGCAAATTGCCAATGGATTACCAATAAAAGTACTTGATCACGTGGCAAACTCTATGGAAATGACTCAGAAAAGCATTATTGAAGCGTTACACATACCGCCAACAACTTTCTTGCGTCGTAAGAAAGGAGGACGCCTTACCACGGAGGAGAGTGATAAGTTATATAGCCTTATTGAAGTACTTGCTCGTTCAACTGATTTATTTGACGGCGACCGTAAGGCGGCCGTTGAATGGATGACCAAAAAAGTCCCCGGACTTGGTCATATGCGCCCTATTGATATGTTAGACAGTCACACAAATACTGAAGCTGTATTGGACATAATTACCCGTTTGGAATACGGGGTTTATTCTTAAGATGTGGGTTTATCGCTTAAGTAAAACAAAATATCTGGACACATCATTTACCGGAAACGGAGCTCGGTTAGTTGGCGGACGATGGAACAACAAAGGCAAAGCCTGTATTTATGGTTCAATGTCGGAAGCTCAGGCTATTATTGAGGTTTTAGTTCATCTACAAAATGAAGCTCCGTTACATTCGTACTCATTTACTCGAATAAAACTAAAAGAAGATGACCTATTAACTCTGCCTGAAGAGCATTGGCCTGATTCATGGAGTGCTGACGGTGGCAGCCAGGATGCCCGTCGGTTAGGAGATGGTTGGTTAAAGTCTAATAAAAGCCTGGCGCTACTTGTGCCAAGTGTATTCACTAAACATGAGAAAAATTGCTTAATAAACCCTAACCATCCGGACCTACAGAAACGCCTAAAATCAGTTGAAATATGGCCTTACTCTTTTGACAAACGGTTAATTTGAACCTAACGCCACTTCCGCCAGTTTACGTTTTAACGGCGTGAACTTGTTGGGAATAGCAAAGGCTAATGCCCGCAGGCCTTTTACAACCGGGTTGGCGGTACCAAAGCCACGTTTAAACAGCTCCATGGCGGCTATCATAACCTGGGTGTCGGCTTTGCGGGCTCGTTGGTAGGCGCTTAAGTGTTTGGTTAAGTCGTTCAGCGCTTTTAAGTCCACGCCCTGCAACTGTTCGCACAGCTCGTTAACGTCGCCAAAGCCTAAGTTAGCGCCCTGCCCGGCAAGCGGGTGAATGGTGTGCGCAGCGTCGCCGGCCAGCACAATGCGCTGATGAAACCACTGGCGGGCATACTGCATTCGAAGCGGAAAGGCTTTTATGTCAGACACACATTCGCACGCACCCAGTACTCGACCAGACTCCGTCTCTACCTGTTTGGCAAAGCGCTCTGGTGTTTCGCTCAGTAACTGCGCCGCTAATGGCTCGTCTGCCGACCAGACAATAGAAACAATCTGTGGGTCGGGCGTAGGTAAAAGCGCCAGCGGTCCGGTGGGTAAAAACACCTGTCGCGCAACGCCGTTATGAGGCTGTTCGGTACGAATGTTAGCGACAATGCCGCGCTGCTCGTAGTCCCAGAAACTAATGGGGAGTTCGGCAAATTGACGCACTTGCGAGCGACCGCCGTCCGCGCCAATAATGAGGTTAGCGGAAAGTAACTGCTCACCCACCTTTATTTTTGCGGGGCTGCTGTCATCGCCCGCGTTTATTAATTTCCAGCTGTCTGTTTTAATGAGCTCTACGCCAGCCTGTTCAGCGCTTTCCCACAAAAAGTGTTCGGCCACGTTGTTTTCTACAATAGCGCCAATGTCTTCGGCGTTAATTTCGGCGGCGGAAAATTCAATATGGGCGGGGCTGTCTTTGTCCCACACTTGCATGCTGTTATAAGGTCCGGTGCGATGCGCCTGTATTTTTTGCCAGGCACCGCAATCGGCCAGCACACTGCGACTGCGATCGTTTAGTGCGCTAACCCGCAGTGCCAGTTCTCCAGTCAGTTCGGGCTGAGCGTGGCGTTCTATAACGGTTACTTGCCGACCTTGTTGCGCCAGCTTGGTGGCCAGGCTAAGGCCTATCATGCCGCCGCCAACAACCACAATGTCAGTGTGTTTGCGTGTCATGGTTTCATCCCCATGGTTAGGCGGGCAAAGCGGGACTTTAACGGTGCGCAGTGCTGCAACAGCATGAGTGCACTGTTACGCCCCAGTACGGTTGGCCAGAATTGATTGGAAAAGCCGCGCACTAAGCCGTCGGTTAACCGAATAATAGACTCGTAGTCGCGTTCGCGGTGCTGTTCATAATTATTCAGATGCTCAAAAGCCCCTGGGTCGGTTGCTTTTGCTAAGCTTTCGCACAGCTGTTCGACGTCGCGCAGTCCTAAATTAAAGCCCTGCCCCGCAATAGGATGCAACGCATGCGAGGCATTGCCAATAATAACCGCGCGGTGATGCGTTGAACGTTTCGCCCGGCGCAAAATAAGCGGATAAAACACTCGTGGCGATACCGATTTAAAACGCCCGGCTCGATAACCAAAGGCTTTTTGGCAACGCTGTAAAAACTCTGCGTCTGTCCATTTTTCGGCTTCGGCCAGCTGCTTTTCGGTAAAACTCCACACTAACGACGCCTGATTCCCCTGCATTGGCAAAAGTGCAATGGGTCCGTTTTCGGTAAAGCGTTCGTACGCCCAACCGTTGAGTGGTTGTTCGAGGTCAACGATGCCAATACAGCCATACTGTCCGTAGTCAGTCACCTCTGACTTTAGTCGTAGCTGTTCGCGCACCAACGAGTTTTGGCCGTCGGCACCAATCAGTAAACGGCAATGTACCTGCTGTTGGTTGTCCAATACCACGGTCGCCTGAGCGGACTCTTGTTGCACTTGTTCGGCGCGCACACCGCCTAACCAGGTAATGTTACTGAGTTGCTGGCAACTGTCGTATAAGCGGCCGACCAACTCCGACGCGGCTACCACTTTACCTAAAGCTTCCACACCTTCTTGTTCAGCATGCAGCTCGGTACCACCTATAAAGCCGCGATCAGAAATATGAATGTGCTTAATGGGCTCGTGGGTAATATTGTCGAGTACACCCAGCTTTGACAAACGGTGGGCAGATGCAGCGGCCAGCGCAATAATGCGTTTGTCGTTGGGCGGACCTTCTTTGCGGGGTTCGCAAATAACAATACGCCAGTCCGGGCGCTGCTGCGCCAGCATCATACCGGTCAGCGCGCCAACCAGGCCGCCGCCAACAATGGCAATATCGGCAGATATTACTTGCCGCTCATCCATGCTTCTATCTCTTCTATGGTTTTAGGCACGTCGCTGGTGAGGTTTTCATAACCTTCAGCGGTGACCACCAGGTCGTCTTCAATACGAATGCCAATGCCGCGCCACTTTTCATCAACGTCGGCGTCTTCGGGAATATAAATGCCCGGCTCGACTGTCAGCACCATGCCCGGCTCAAAAGAAACAGGCTTGCCGTTGTCATCTTTGTAGCGACCCATGTCGTGTACGTCGAGTCCCAGCCAGTGCCCTAAGCCGTGAATAAAGTAGGTTTTCCAACGCATGGCTTCAAAGGCGGTGTCCGGGTCACCGTCAATAATCCCCAACTCAACCAGACCGTCGTTAATCACCCGCGCGGCTGCGTTGCTGGCGTTAACCAAATTGCTGCCGGGTTTTATTTCCTCAAACGCCGCTTGTTGCGCTTTTAATACCAGCTCATACAAGGTGCTTTGGGTGTCACTGAACTTGCCGTTAACCGGAAAGGTACGGGTAATGTCGGCAGCATACCCCTGATACTCGGCACCGGCATCGACGAGGATCAAATCGCCGTCGTTTAGTACGTCTTTGTTGTCGGTGTAGTGCAGTACGCAAGCGTTGGCGCCGCCACCGCAGATCATCCCGTAGGCAGGATACAGTGCGCCGTTCATGGCAAACTCATGATGCAGCTCGGCACCGACCTGATACTCGTGTTTGCCGGGCTCAACAAAGCGCATAATACGGCGAAACGCGTTGCTGCTAATGCGCGCCGACTCGCGCATAACGTTAATTTCGGCCTCTGACTTTATCAGTCGCATGTCGTCTAATAACGCACGTAAGTCGCGCAGACTTTGTGGCGGTAATTCGCCGCTGCGTCGTGCTGCTAGTTGCAGTTGATTGCGGGCGCCGTTAATTAGCTCGCCCACTTCGGCCTGGTCGCCCATTAGGTAGAACACGCTATCCATACCTTTCAGTATGTCCGGCAGTCGCTCTTCAATGGCGTCTATGTCTTCAGCGGCGTCGACCTTTAACGTCTGCTCTGCATTTTCATAGCCTAAACGAAGACCGTGCCAAACTTCCTGCTGCGGATCTTTGTCCTGGCAAAACAGCAGGCTTTGCGGTTTTTCGCCGTTAACCAGTAACAACACCGCGTCGGGCTCGGCAAAACCGGTCAAATAGAAAAAGTCACTGTTTTGCCGGAACGGATACTCGGTGTCGTTACTGCGCGTGACTTCACTGTTACCAGCAATAATGGCGACAGCGCCCAGCGGCATGCGCTTCATAAGCGCCTGTCGGCGTTGTGCAAATTCTTCTACGGAAATTACAGCGGTCATAAATTAGTGCAGTGTTTTGGGTGGTTGATTGGCCGGCTGCTCTTTGCGGCCTAACTCGGTGTAGCACATCATGGCCGATACACGCAGGTATTCGACAATTTCGAAGTAAGCGCGCTCTTCTTCCTCGCCGCTTTCTTCGGTGAACTCAATCTTTGCCAGCTCGACCATGTCTTCAATGGCTTCTTTTAAGTCGGCGCTTAAGGTGGCCATGCTTTGTTGGTTAACACCGTAGCCTGCGAGAAACGCATTCACCCAGCCAGCTAGTGCACTTAAACGCTCTGGCAGTGGCTCGCCGTCTTCCGGCAATAACAAGCGAAAGCCTAAGTCGTGGTCGCCCAGCGAATGTTCAATTTCTTCGGCTTGTTGCTGTAATAAATTTTTAAGCTCTGTTGGAATGCTTTGCCCGTCGTAAGCTAAGTCTGACAACACCGCCATAAGCTCGTCGCTTTTTGGCTCGCTGCCGGTGGCTATTAAACCCGTGAGCATACCCTGAATTTCAGAAGCTCCCGGTGTCATATCGTAGCCCGCATAAAGTTCGGCTAAACGGTCATAATTAAAGCGTGTGGACATGAAATCTCGCCTTTTGTGAATCTTGCCATAATCCTAACACTGGCTTTACATAATCGCTAGCTGACAAACGCCCGCTGCTCGTGCCATAATGCAGTTATTCACGCTGATGAGTCAGTTGCAAGGAGTCTTTTGAATGGCCGCGAAAACCATGGATATTAAATTGCTGGAGCGTAACTATAAGGTTGCCTGCCCTGTGGGTCAGGAAAGCGCGTTGCAGCAAGCGGCAGATGCCTTAAACCAAAGGCTGCAGGAAACGAAGGAAAACACGCAGCTGACCAATGTTGAACAAATAGCCGTGATGACCGCATTAAACTTGTGTCACGAATGGATACAAGACCAGAACGAACAGTCGGCCAAAACGGCCAAGCTTGAAGAGAAAATTCAACTGCTTCAAGCTACAATTGAACAAGCAATGAGCGAGCAGCGCTCGCAGCGTAATCGCTAAATAGACAAAACAGTAACCCTTTTCTGCGGTTCCCTGGGGTGTTTGCCAGCAGGCTAATGTCCCTGAGCCGATGCTTGTATTAAAAGGGGATCACTGGCCCGTCATGAGCAAGCCCGGCATGCACCGGGAAGCCTACGACGGATACCACTTGCTCCCCGCCTTGAACCAATGGGTTCAAGGGCTACAGCCAGCAGCGGCACCTTGGGGAACCACCCTTTCCAGTACGGAGACTTTTAGTTTCTATTTGTTGTATACTAATAAGCAACATAACTTGATAGCTGCATTACCAATAATTTATATAAGTATTGGCTAATGAAGGAGAGACCAATGATCAAGTCGATTAAAAAGGTATCAGTAACGAAGAGGAAAGATCCTCTCATAGACTTTAACACCCTAATGACAATTGGCCGTCACGCATCTCGTTCAGCAAGAGAGAAAGCCTTAAGTCATGGAGTAAGTTTCACGTACGCAAAAGATGGCCGCATCATGAGACGTTTTCCTGACGGTTCTGAACAATTTGTTAGGGTTTTAAGTGATGCAACTGCGTTCCCATCTCTTGAAGCAGACTTATGCCGCGACTAAGACTAATTGCAGGCCCTAATGGCTCTGGCAAAACAACGTTAACAGATGAGTTACGCCATAAATACGATGTACCATTAGGTCAATACGTTAACCCTGATGAAATAGAACTTACTCTACGTGAACATGAGCCCGACCCGCAGGAACGTTCCAAACTAGCTCAGGTAATAGCGAAGGGACAAAGGGAGATGTGGCTAGAAAAAAAGGTTTCTCATAGCTATGAGTCAGTTATGAGTCACCATAGCCACCTCGACTACATAAAAAAAGCGAATGAACTGGGTTTCAAAACCTACCTTTACTACGTTTGTATCGCTGACCCTGACATTAATATCGATCGTGTTGACGAGCGCGTTAAATTGGGCGGACACCCTGTGCCAATTGATAAAGTTCGAAGTCGATACGAACGCAGCTTGTCTCAACTTTATGACATGGCAGCACAATGCCATAGAGCTTACTTTTTTGATAACACCGACTTGCTCGTACCTATAGCGGAAGTCACCCCCAACGGCTTTCTGGATGTAAAAGAGAAGCAATATAGCGATACTAAGCCAAGGTGGTTCAGGACTCACGTTCTTCTAAAGTGGAACACAGCAAAAGTTCGTATACTTCGCTAGGGCTGTTTTAGCATGACCCGACAAGAACTCCGACGCAAGTTACAGCAAATTCGCCGCAGCTTACCCCAGGACTATGCCAAACAGGCCGGCATGGCGGTTGCTGACGCTGTTGAGCAGCGACTGCGCGGGTTAGAGCCAGCCCAAACCACTGTTGCGGTGTATCACAGTTTTGCCGGCGAGTTGCCAACACAGCCAGTTATTCAGCGACTTTGGGAAAACGGCTTTCAAACGGTACTGCCGGTATTACACCCGTTCGCGAAAGGTCATTTATTGTTTTTGCGCTACTCCCCTGACACCCGCATGACTCAAAACAAGTACGGTATAGAAGAGCCGGAGCTGCGTGTCGATAATGTGGTGCCGCTAGCTGATATTGATGTACTACTTCTGCCACTGGTGGGTTTTGACGAAAAAGGCAACCGCCTGGGCATGGGCGGCGGTTATTACGACCGTACATTAGCGCAGTGGTATAACGGACATACACCCCATTTATTCCCGATTGGGCTAAGTTATGACGAGCAGCGGGTTAGTGAGCTGCCTGTCGAGGCCTGGGATATTCCTTTACCGGAAATTATTACTCCGGGTAAACACTGGCGTTTTTAATCACGTTTTTGCGGCAAAGCGTTCGATAAAAACTAACAAAAGCCTTATACTGACGCTAAAAGTCAAACGGGGAATTCCACTATGTCAGGCAATACAGATTCACTTAAAAAAACCGCTGCTGAAGCAGCCATGCAGTACATTGAAAATGGCACTGTGGTCGGTGTTGGTACCGGCTCGACAGTTAACTTTTTTATCGATGAGCTGGCAAAACGAAAAGACGATATTGAAGGTGCGGTGTCAAGCTCTGAGGAGTCGACCAAACGCCTGAAAGCCCATGGCATTGAGGTATTTGACTTAAACTCAGTGGCCGATGTTCCGGTGTATATTGACGGTGCCGACGAAATTAACGAGCACGGCCAGATGATAAAAGGCGGTGGCGGAGCGCTGACTCGCGAAAAG
>VAOV01002673.1_pt1 | contig 28467 bp, 7 predicted proteins | sample 3393941 | NCBI WGS metagenome assembly VAOV01 (sample SAMN08290427, study PRJNA428436) | hydrothermal vent metagenome | isolation source: Deep-sea hydrothermal vent chimney | place: Indian Ocean: Southwest Indian Ridge | depth 2398 m m
CTATATCCTGGCAAATTTGTAGTGAGTAGTGCCTACGGTAATTCGTCTCTAGTAGTAAACGAAGGTGCAGGAATTATCGCAAACATTCAAGAACACGATTTTGTAGTAAAAAAATAGTCTTTCTCGATTTCCACTTTAGCATTCGAAATCATGGTTGGTTTATCAGCACAGCCATGTTATACCTATAACTACGTATAGCAAAACATACTTAAACTTTAGGTGAAGACGGTTACTCTCGCCTATACTTTAGTATAACTAAAATAATGAAGTTATGACCCTTTCTCTATTTGCGTCGCACTGCTTAGCATTAGTGGCCCTGCTACTGGCTGGACAGCAAATGAAGGATCAGTATGTAATCGAGTTTCCAAAGCTTGAACAGGAAGTAAAAAATAAATTTGGAGCTGATAAAGCATCACACGTTGCAGCGCTAGAAGCTGCCCTACACGCTCTTGAAAGTAAGGGTGTCAAAGATCAATTGCTTGGTGTAAACGCTTTCTTTGATGAGCATATTCAGTATGCTACTGACGATATTGTGTTTAAAGAAAAAGACTACTGGGCAACCCCTTCTGAACTTTTTGGCCATTCTCGCGGAGATTGTGAGGATTATGCCATTGCAAAATACGTAGCTCTGCTACACTTAGGTATCGATAGTTCTAAACTTCGCCTAATTTATGTAAAAGCGAAGATTGGTAGAAGTCGAGTAACACAAGCACATATGGTTTTAGGATACTATGACTCCCCTTCATCGGATCCCCTTGTGCTAGACAGCTTAGTGTCTAATGTATTACCCGGCTCACAGCGCACAGACCTGATACCTGTTTTTAGTTTTAACGACTCAGGTATTTGGCAACCAGGCAAAACGGCACAGGTTTCTTCGTCTACCAGTAGACTATCTAGGTGGCGTGACGTTATTGAGCGCATGAAGCAAGAGGGGATTAGCAGAAGGTCCTAGGAGTTTATGTCAATAACAAGAGAATTATGGCTAGCCATTGTAGTCGTTGTCCTTGTTGCAATTGCAGGTAGCGTGACAATTCATGGAATTACTACGAAGCAATACGTAGAAGAACAGCTTTACTCAAAAAACTTAGATAACGCAAGTATGATGGCGTTAACGCTAAGTGGATTAGAAAAAGACCCCGTATCTTTAGATCTTTTCATCATGTCCCAATTCGATATAGGACACTACGCGACAATTGTTCTTCAAAAAGCGGACGGCGAAATTGTGTCTGCCCACACCCACGAAGTGCAATTAGATGAAGACACGCCCAGATGGTTTGCAGACAATTTCTCACCGAATGTCAATCCAGGTATTGCTCAGGTTAGCGAGGGGTGGGGTCAGTACGGTACGATATATGTTGAAACCGACACCAGCTTCGCCCTCGCATCTATGTGGCGCGCTACTCAACGGCTCATTTTTGGCCTGTCCCTTGTAGGTATCTTCTCAGGAATAATAGGCGCGTGGGCACTTCGTTTTATTATTCGACCTCTGGATGGCGTTGTTAATCAAGCCGAGTCTTTTGGTGAAATGAAATTTGTTCAACTGCCCGAACCTCGCACGCTAGAACTCAAACGTGTAGTTCGCGCGATGAATTTCTTAGCGAGAACGTCCAAGAAGATCATGGAGGAGGAGAATACCCGCCTTGATCTCATGCGCTATAAAACCCAATTCGACGACGAATCAGGTGTCGCCAACAGGGACTATTTTATATCGATTTTAAAAGGCCAGCTTGCCTTTCGCGATACAGAAGGCGTCAACTGCGTCTTTTTTGTGAGATTTACTGAGGGCGAAGGTTTCTTACGCTCCCCGGCCAATATACGTAAAAATCGTATTCGCGACTTCGTTGAAGAAATTAATGATTGCCTTTCTATGCATCATCACCTTTTCACCGACAGTCGTATTGCTAGAATGCAAAAAAATGAATTTGCTATTCTCCTCACCGAAACACACGATGCCGTTACTATATCTGAAGCATTACACGGTGCGTGTTTAAGTGCATTTAGCCGCGATGGCGACCCTCAAGTCTTTCAGTCGGTTGTGAAATTACGACCAGATGACAGCTTTTCAAACGCACTTATGCGCGCTGATGCAATGATAGATGAAGCCGAAGCGGATGAAATGGACGAACCGTTTGTCGAGGCCCCGCTAAGAGAATTCATTTCACTTGTGGAAGAGAAGCGATGGGAGCAAGAGCTCAAACGTGCTATCGATGAGCGCGATGTAGAAACATTTAATTTCCCAGTGCTCGATATAGACAGAAACTTGGTTCATTACCAAAGCTGGGCTGGGGTGAACATAGACGGCGAGCTTAGAAAGAGTGGCTTCTATACCCACTGGGCACGTTACTTAGGTTTGTTGCCACAGTTAGAACTGACAACCATTATTCACCTTATTGATTACATTAACCGTTCTGGCACAGAATCGAAGTTTGCTTTTCTTTGCTCTGAACAGTTCATGCTAGACCCTGAAACCCTTGCACAGCTTTATTATCAAATAGGCAGCAACTCAAAAGCAGCTAAACAGCTGTGTTTCGAAGTAAGGGAATCTACAGCAACACGTTTCCCCGACGAATTTAGCGAATTTTGCACTACGCTTAAAGCTAAAGAATGCGAAATAGGCCTTAAACGCGTAGGCGAATCGTTCTCGCAACTGTTAGATGTGCAAGAGATGGGGCTAGACTATGTGAAAATTGATTCCGCATTTATGGCCGACATAGACTTCAACCCAGCTAATCACGCTTTCCTTCGAGGCTTCTGCTCACTGGCGCATACTTTCGGTATTAAAGTATACGCCGACGGCGTTAAACGCTCTGACCATCAAGCGCTCTTTATAGAACTTGGTATTGACGGCGTTGTATCACACATGGAAGTTATAGAGCATCTTTTAGATGACTAAATTCACCAAGTCGGAGTAATAGACTGATTCGGTCCTTTGCCTCATATTTGTGTAAGAGCGTACCCACATATTCTTTAACGGTACGCTCGGTAATACCGTGCTCTCTTGCAATTTCTTTATTGCTTAACCCATCTAAAATGCCGCTCAATACGTCCTTTTCGCGGTTCGTTAAGCCACTTAAAGCAGGTAGCACTCGTTTAGACTGCAGATTGACCGCCACATTGGATGTTGTCACTAAAAGCAACTCATTAGGTAACCACATTCCTCCGGCTTCTATCACCCTCGCTACCGAAGATAAAAGAGACTGGGTTCCTAATGCGTGACAATACGCCCTAGCGCCTAGCATCAGCGCTGTTTGCATCTCTAAACGGTCATATTTGTAGGTCAGTAATACCACTTGTGTTACTTTTTGCTTGGCTTCAATTAGCTGTTGCCGCCAGTTCTCATCGCTTGCCAATATCCATATACAATCAGTTTGATCACATGTTAGTTGATCAACCCGACTATAGCTGGTCCACGAATACTGGGTTAGCGCCCCTTGCAAATCTTTCTCGGCAATGAAATGTCTCATTTAACGCTCCCGCAGCGCAGAGGCTGTAACATTGAACAGAGGGGATAAGATATAGTTAAGGACAGTTTTCTTTCCCGTCAATATGTCTACCTGTACGATCATTCCAGGTAAAATATCTAACGCTTCATCAGCAATGCTTTTCTTCGTTTCAAGCCTGACTAAATAGTAGGTTTCATCTTTCTCGTTGGTAATGGCGTCTGCACTGATATGTCGGACTTCAGCAGACATACCGCCATAAATAGTGAAGTCATAAGCACTGAATTTTAAGATGGCCTGCTGCCCTTCTCGAATAAACGCAATGTCTTTAGGCGAGACCTTTGCCTCAACAATAAGTTGATCATCTTGAGGAACGAGTTCCACTACCGCGCTGCCTGGAGTAATGACCCCACCAATGGTATTAATGAGCAAGCGCTGCACCGTACCATTGATTGGCGATCTCAGCGCTGCTTGTGACACCACATCTTCTAAACTGGTTTGAGACTGCTGCAATGTCGCCATTTCGGCGGTGGCTTCGGTCAATTCTTGGTTCCATCGATTAACCAGTTTTAGACGCGCTTCTTCCTTCTTTATGATTTCTTCTTCGATGGCGTTTAAGCCACGCTCAATCGCTACCTTGGACTTGGTGATGTTTCCTTCTAGCTCTACTATCTGACGTTCCAATCGAAGGATTTCAATTTCCGACACAGCACCTGATGCAAGTAATGGCTTGGTCACAGAGAGCTCTTTCTTTGAGAGGGACAAAACGTTTTGATACTGGGAAAGATTCGCTCGCTCTTCTTCCACGTCTTGACGGCGTTGCATAATACGAGAATCCGATCCTGCTGCAACTTCATCAAGCTCAGCCAAGTTGGAATTGTAGAGCTTGCGTTCGTTATCAACGATCGTTGGAGCCTGTTCGCGAAGTTCTCGATTAAACCGCAACACGTCACCTTGGGTAAGCGCAGATAAGCGCTGCACTTTCGCCGCCAGCGCCGCAAACTGGGTTGTGTTTTCTTCAAGGCTTGACAAAAAACGGGTAGGATCAACCTTTAATAACACTTGCCCAGCTTCAACCGTTTGCCCTTCTCGTACTAATATATCCTGTACAATTCCTCCGTCGTAGGATTGGAGAACCTGTAGTTGCTGTGACGGTATGACTTTACCATCGCCTTTGGCAACTTCATCAATCTCTGCAAAATACGACCACACCACCAAAAGAAATAAAACTAGTGATACCAAATACAAAAGCCCACGGGCTTTCACCGGCGTTTGCATTATACGTGACCACTCGGCTTCCAATACCCAGTCCTGACCTGGAGGTGGCGCTAGCCAACCTCGCATTAATCGCTGCAACCAGTCTTTTTTCTCACCACCACTGTTTAAAATCATGGCGCCCTCTTAAGTATTTGACTTGGCTGTTTAAACTGAACAAGTACATCTTCCTTCTTACCGTCAGCAATAACTTTTCCGTTCTCGACAACAATCACGCGCTCAACAAGGTCAAGCAGCGTAGTACGATGAGTATTGATGATGAGTGTTTTGCCGGATGTCGCTGCTTTTATGGTTTCCTTCATCTGCGCTTCGTTCGTTGAGTCCATGGCTGAGGTAGGCTCATCCATGATATATATCGCAGGGTTTCGCACTATCGCTCTAGCCATCGCTACTGCTTGTCGCTGACCACCAGAAAGTAAGCTACCTCGCTCACCTACATTTTGTTCTACCCCGTTGGCATTTCCATTAACAAGTTTCGCCAAACCACACTGAGTCAGTACCTCCCAAAAGTCACTTTCATCGATATGTAAATCTTCAGACATAATATTGTCTTTCAATGAACCGTAGAAAAGGCTGACGTCTTGTGGCACGTAACCTATCTGTTTGCGAAGTAGTGTCGGGTCGTATTGCTGAAGGTCAATGCCATCCACGAGTAACTGCCCAGACTCAGGGCGGTAAAAGGCCATAAGCAGTTTGTTCAAGGTAGATTTTCCGCATCCGTTTTTGCCCAAAATCGCTACGTGCTCACCTTGTTTAATTGAGAAGTTTATGTCTTTGAGTGCAAGTACGGTTTCATCCGGATATTTAAAGCAAAGCTGGCTTGCATCAATATTACCCTTAAGCACAATATTACTTTTTATCTGCTTATTACTGCCTGACTCACTCGGTAAAGACATAATATCGTCAAGGGCATTCTTCGCCGTCTCAGCGTGATGGTATTGCGCCAATAAAGCCGCAGCCTGGGAGACCGGCCCCATAGCTCGGCTAGACAATAGGTAGGCAGCAATCAATCCACCTTGGGTGATTACACCTTCAATGATCAGATATACACCAGTTAAAATGATTACAACGCCGACTGACTGCTGAACCCAAAGTGCAGCATTATTTACCGACATCGAAACCAAACGCAGCTTGGCGTTAACTTTGGCTAGAAATATCGTCTGTTTTTCCCACGCACTTTGGTTTCGGCTCTGGTAACCAAAAGCCTTAATGTCCTCTAAAGAAGTCACGCTTTCGGTAACGAGGGAGCTTTTTCGAGAGCTAATCTCCATCGACTCTTCTGAAAGAGAACGCATTACGCGCTGCGCTTTCATGGCGTATAGGAAAAGCGCAGTTGCGCCAATAAGAATAGGAATGATCAAATAAAAATCGATCATGGCTATGATAACGACAAACAGGAGCCCGAATGGTAAATCAACCAATGCCACCAGCGTTACAGAACCAAAAAACTGCCGAATACTCTCAAAAGATTGCAAGCTGTTTATAAAGGCACCGCTTTTTGCTGGTCTACTGGCCAAATTTATAGACAATACTTTTTCCATAATTTTTGCAGAAAGCGTGACATCTAGCCGACTTGCCGCCAGTTCTACAAAGTACTGCCGAAGCATGCGTAACAGGAAATCTGCCGCGAGAACTAAAAGCACGCCGATTGCCAGCGCCCACAAGGTTTCCAGTGCCGCATTTGGCACCACCCTGTCGTATACATTCATTACAAAAAGAGGCAGAGCAATGGAAAGCAGACTAATAAAAACAGAGGCTATTAGTACATCCCTATACAGCCCTTTTGCAGATTTAATAGATGACCACAACCAGTGCCCTACCGAGGACTTGTCAATTTGCGCATTAGTTTCTTGCGCGTGCATCTCGGGTCGAGCAAATATTATGTACCCAGTATAACGGGCAGCAAGTTCATCTCTGGGAACTTCAACCACGGCGTCATCTAGTTCTGGATACGAAACTCTTGCATGGGTAGGCTCTAAGCCATGTAGTACACAGGCTTGCTTTTCATTTAAGACTAATACAGCGGGCAAAAGCGCAGTATTAATGTGGTCTAAATCGCGCTTAACCGTTCTGCTGGCGAGTCCCGCCCGTTTGGCTGCACGCTCAAATCCTGTGGGCGATAATTCGCCGCTATCTAAGGGAAGCCCACTGAGCAGGCTGACTCGAGATACATCCAGATGGTGCGCATGACAGATCGTAATCAAACAATCCATCAATACGCCTCCTTGCTGTTCCAAATAGGATATGTCGTCTACGACCTTCTTTTCCTTCATATAGGCCTACACATTGCTATTCGTTAGAAGGAAGCTGGATAATAGCCGCTTCAATTCTGCGATTACGGGCGTTCGCCGCGTCTGATTCTTCATCAACCAGCGGACGACTCTCTCCGTAACCAACCGCAGTAATTCTTCTAGCTTCTATGTTCGCTTTATTCATAAGCAGCGACGCAACCGCCTTAGCTCTGCGTTCAGACAACCGCTGGTTGTAGGCTGCATCCCCATCTAGAGAGGCGTGACCATGAATAATCACCCCTGAATCTGGGTCATTGTTTAAGGCTTCGATGACGTCCTGAAGCGAGTTCTCATATTCAGGCAAAACCTCGGTAGAATTAGACGCAAATTCGATATTGACGTTGAATGAATTGATTATCTTCGCATTATCTAACGTAAAATCTGCAGCACTTGGTTCTGGCGCCATATCAGGCTCTTTGGCTTCACAACCAAAGTCATCGACCATGGCACCTGGTGTAGAATCGACGCAGTCGTCCCACAAATCAACAATGCCGTCGCCATCTGTGTCGCGCTTAAGAATATTAAGTTCATCTTCAAAGTTTGTACGAACGGCCGGACAAACGTAGTTAGGGTCGTAGCTTATTCTCTCTTCAGCTTTGTTCAGTACATCTGGCACGCCATCTTTTGTAATTCCTAACGTTTGTGCCAAGCTACCCGAAGCCGCAAGCAGTCTTACGCGCGCCTTTTCTAAGGTGTATTGTGCTTCTAAATATGCGCGACTAGACTCGTAATATTCGTTTTCGGAATCGAGCAAATCCAATAGAGAACGTTCACCAATTGTAAACTGATCCATGTATGCAGACTTTACTCTGTCTGAAGACAGGCGGTGGGCATTCAGAGAGGGTAGCTGCTCAGTAATATTGATAATATCGTTATAAGCAATTTGTACCGTTTGTCTCATATCGATACAGGCTTTGTCCCGCAAGTCTTTTGCTAAATCTACCTGTGATAATGCTTGTCGAATCGCTGCGCGGTCCGAACCACCGTTATACAAGTTATAAGAAAAGTTAACGCCAACACTGGCTTCAGTAATGGTGTTATTTAGCGCAGCTTGGTCTCGCGTTTGTGCGCCATAACTTGCGGTTAAATTGACTTGCGGATGATAAAGACTTTTTGCACTGTCCACGGCGTAACGCTGGGCATCAATGTTGTAAATAGCAGCATTAAATTGGGGGTTGGTGCCGTAGGCGTTAGTGAGTAAGGTTTGAATATCCGTAACACTAGCATCAACATACGCAGAGTTTAACGTTACCGGCTGCAAGTTATTCGCGGGCTTCTCGCCCACCAACCGTAGAAACCGCGCGGTAACATCGTGCAGATTAGACAGCTCGGTAAGCACATTAGACTCGGCCAGAGACAAACGTCCGCTAATTTGTTCCAAATCGGCACGACGACCTACACCTGCTTCTACACTTTCTTCAATTTGTTTAAACACGTCCACATGAGTAATTAAGTTTTCTTCAGCGAGTTTTAAGAGCTCACGAAACATCTTTACATCCATGTAGGCGAGAGCCGTATCCAGAGATTTCTGCTCTACTTCACCCATTAGTTCGAAAAAGCGTACCACTTGCGCTTGTTTAAAACGTTTAACTTCACTGCTTGTTAAGAAACCGTCGTACAGCATCTGAGTCAAGGCGATTTGCGCGGTATGTCCCATGTACTCCCGATCTAGCCCGTAGTTTCTATCGGTATAAGCACTTGATGCCAACACATCGACCTGAGGGCGAAAGCCGCCACGAGCAATATCAACGTCTGACATAGCCACTTGAAGTTGACGCCAGCTGGCTTGCACTTCTGGGTTTTCGTTTACTACCTTGCGAACGTAGTCTTCCAAACTGACTGACGAGTCACCAACACCATTACTTTGAGCAATAGCAGCATGAGCTAGCACAGCGCCAGTTGCTCCAATAACAACCTTGGAAAGCACTGAATTTATCAACTTCATATATGCATCTCACTTTATAAATACTAAGCGACATTTGTGTCGTTTCTTACTTTTAAAAAGTAGACGCTATGTGTATTTCTGCAAACTTGACTCACAATTATTAGACTAAAAATTAATAAATTAGGGGGAACTACCTAGGCTTTATACCAAAGGATATGTGTCCCCCGTACCACGGTCCGGTAACGAGATAAAAAAGCCCTGCTACGCTTTTTGTATAGCGAGAAAATTTATCGATTGAGAGGGAATTATGGCTGAAGTAATCATTGCAGAAGTAAACGGCGAGGCTTCTTTAGTACGTGGTGAAACAGGTGAACAGGTCAATGTTACTGTCGGTATGACGGTGGCGGAAGGCGACGTATTAAACATATCACCTGATGGATTTGTTACCGTAAGTGTAGATGGAGAACTTCGCACACTTCCAGCTGGACAAAGTGTTACTTTCCCGCTGCAATTAGATTTCACCGAAAACAATTCTGACGATGAATTTGCTGTTTTTGATGAAAGTGTGGATGAGCTAACAGCATTACTTGACGGTGTTGACGGCGTAGATGGTAACAACCAAGAAGGTGACGCTGACTTTCTTGATGTACTTGCTGGTGATGGAGACATTTTAGAATCGTTAGAAGCAACCGCGGCGGGTCTAGATGGCGGCGCTGGTACTGACGGCGGTAGTAATTTTGTGCGCGTTGATCGCATAAATGAAGAAGTCGATCCAGTGGGTTTCCAGTTCGATCAAAGTGCAAATGGCAACGACGATGTTACGCCAGTTGAGTTTTCTGGAACAGGCGAGCAAGCACAAGACATTTCACTTACCCTAGATGCGATTGGCTTAACAAGCGACACCACGCCAACACTATCAGGCATTACTTCAGCAATTCCAGGCAGTACAGTTACACTAACCGTTATCGATAGTGAGGGAAACACTCAGGTTGTTACCGCCATAGTACAAGACGACGGTACGTTCAGTGTAGACGTACCAAATGCACTGGCTGATGGTGAGTTCACGGTAGATGCTACCGTATTAGAACCTACAGGTAATACTGCAGATAGTTCTACCACTGGTGAAATTGACGCTACCGCTCCAACTATTACTATTAATGCGCCGGGTTCTGATAACGACACCACGCCTACCCTTTCAGGTACAACCGATGCCACTCCTGGCAGCACAGTTACGCTAACCATTACCGACAGTGCAGGCAATACTCAAACCGTGACTGCCATTGTGCAGGCAGACGGCACCTACAGCGTTGATGTACCCACTGAATTAGCGGAAGGCGAATTTACCGTTAACGCCAGCGTGACCGATGAAGCAGGCAATACAGCAACTGCTGATACTACAGGGGAAATTGATACCACCGCCCCAACCATTACCATTAATGCGCCTGGTTCTGATAACGACACCACGCCTACCCTTTCAGGTACTACTGATGCCACTCCTGGCAGCACAGTTACGCTAACCATTACCGACAGTGCAGGCAATACGCAAACCGTGACAGCTATTGTGCAAGCGGACGGCACCTATAGTGTTGATGTACCTGCCGAATTGGCCGAAGGTGAATTTACGGTTAACGCCAGCGTGACGGATGAAGCTGGCAATACAGCAACCGCTGATACTACAGGTGAAATTGATACCACCGCCCCAACGATTACCATTAATGCGCCGGGTTCAGATAACGACACCACGCCTACCCTGTCAGGTACCACTGATGCCACACCGGGTAGCACAGTTACGTTAACCATTACCGATAGTGCGGGCAATACGCAAACCGTGACTACCATTGTGCAAGCAGACGGCACGTATAGCGTTGATGTGCCGGCTGAATTGGCCGAAGGTGAATTTACCGTTAACGCCAGCGTGACGGATGAGGCTGGCAATACAGCAACCACAGACACCACGGGCGTAATTGATACCACTGCGCCGTCGATCACTATCGACACCATAGCGACAGGTAACGACACTACGCCAACCTTGTCAGGTACCACTGATGCAACACCGGGTAGCACAGTTACATTAACTATTACCGATAGCGCGGGCAATACGCAAACTGTAGCTGCCACTGTACAAGCAGACGGCACGTATAGCGTTGATGTGCCCGCTGAATTGGCCGAAGGTGAATTTACGGTTAACGCCAGCGTGACGGATGAGGCTGGCAATACCGCAACCACAGACACCACGGGCGTAATTGATACCACTGCACCGTCGATAACTATCGACACCATAGCGACAGGTAACGACACCACGCCGACCCTTTCAGGTACCACTGATGCTACACCGGGTAATACAGTTACATTAACTATCACCGATAGCGCGGGCAACACGCAAACTGTAACTGCCACTGTGCAAGCAGACGGCACCTATAGCGTTGATGTACCTGCTGAATTAGCTGAAGGTGAATTTACCGTTAACGCCAGCGTGACCGACGAAGCGGGCAACACAGCAACCACAGATACTGCCGGCGAGATTGATACTACCGCACCTTTAATCACTATCGACACCATAGCGGCTGGTAACGACACCACGCCTACCCTTTCAGGTACTACCAATGCCGCGCCTGGCAGCACAGTTACCTTAACCATTACCGATAGCGCAGGCGTTACTCAAACCGTGACCGCCATTGTTCAGGCTGACGGCACTTACAGCGCTGACGTACCGGCAGAACTAGCTGAAGGCGAATTCACCGTTAACGCCAGCGTGAATGATGAAGCAGGCAATACGGCCAATGCTGACGCTCAGGGTGCTATCGACGTGACGGCGCCAACCATCTCATTAAACGACCCAGGAATAAATGGCGATGCTACACCCACACTTTCGGGGTTAACGGATGCCGTGCCCGGAAGCACGATAACCCTTACCGTCACCGATAGTGCTGGCGTTACTCAAACCTTTACCACCACTGTGCTTGCCGATGGTACCTTTACCGTTGAAGTTCCAAATGCGGTGGCTGAGGGTACATACAGCGTAACTGCCGAGGTGACAGATGGAGCTGGTAATACAACGCAAGCAACAGCAAGCGGCGATTACGATTCAACGAGTCCTTCGACGACAGTAAACCAACCTGCGCCAACTAACGATACTACGCCCAACGTTTCTGGTGAAACCGATGCCCCTCCTGGCAGTGAAGTGGTCATTGTTGTTACAGATAGCGAGGGTAACGAACAAACAATCGTCACAACAGTGGGCGCTGACGGCACGTTCAACGAAGATGTGCCAGCGGAACTTAGCGAAGGTGAGTACACGGTAGATGTTACAGTAACAACACCAGCAGGCAACAGTTCTATCACCACAGTGACTGGCGAAATTGACACCACGGCGCCGATAATCAGCCTTGATCCTATTGGCTCAACCAATGATGACACGCCAGTGATAAATGGCGACACCGACACTGAGCCAGGTGCGATAGTTACACTAGATATCGTGCATTCAGACGGCACTACGCAAACCATAACTACAATAGTGCAAGAAGACGGTAGCTTCAGTGCTGAAGTGCCCCAAGCACTCGCAAACGGCGACTTCACGGTAACCGCTACTGTGTCTGATGTGGCGGGCAATACCGCTTCAACGTCTATCGATGCGGTTATTAATACCCAAGGCCCTAATGTTGTCATTGAAACCGGCTCTCCTACCAACGGTAGTGAAGGCATAGGGGGATCGTCAGACGCCCCTAATTCAGAGGTTGTGGTTGTTATCACCGATAGCGACGGCAACAGCCAGACAATAACGGGGACAACCGATGAGAATGGCAACTTCAATGTTGCATTCCCTCCTGGCTCTGAAGAGGGCGAATACGAGATTGAAGTGACGGTGACAGACGAAAATGGCAATAGCTCTACCGCCACGGCCACTACTGTACTTGATACCACTCCACCGATTGTGAACATCGACCCGCAAACGGATACTAACGACACAACACCGACTATCTCAGGTAATACAGATTTAACCGCAGGTAGCGAGGTCGCTATTACCGTCACCGATAGTCAGGGTAATACGCAAACTGTTACCGCCGTTGTTGATGAAAATGGTAATTTCAGCGCCGATGTCGAAGAAACGCTAGCAGAAGGCAATTATGAGGTTTCTGTCGAAGCAACTGATGCAGCGGGTAATACAACTACCGCTGTCGACAACAGTGGCAACATAGACACTACCGCACCAGTACTTTCTCTAGACCCACAAACTGACGGCAGCGACACCACGCCAACGATTTCAGGCTCTACCGATTTACCACCTGGTTCAACAGTAACCATTGTGGTGACCGACAGCGCGGGCAACACGCAAACTATCGATGCCATCGTTGATGAGAACGGTGATTTTAGCGTCGACGTGCAAACGCCGCTTACTGAGGGTGAATATACTGTTGAGGCCAGTGCTACAGACGAGGCAGGCAACACAACGACTGTTACTGAAAATGGCGGCAACATTGATACGCAAGCCCCCACCATTTCACTAGAGCCACTTGGCACAGGTAACGACACGACACCGTCAATTAGCGGTTCTACAAACTTGGAAGCAGGCAGCACGGTTACACTTACCGTTACCGATAGTGCTGGAAACAGTCAAACCTTTACTGCCACAGTAGACGCGAACGGCGAATTTAGCGCAGACGTGCCTGCTGAACTCGCTGACGGCGACTACACTGTTGAAGCAACAGCCACCGATGCTGCGGGAAATAGTGCTTCAACGTCACAAACTGGCACAGTGGACAGCAATGCGCCAAGCTTAACCCTTGACCCACTGGGTGATGACAACGACACCACGCCTACTATCTCAGGTACTACCGATTTACCCGCTGGCAGCACTGTTACACTGTCTGTTACCGATGCGCTTGGCAATACGCAAACATTTACGGCAACGGTAGATGGTTCTGGTAATTTCAGTGCTGATGTGCCCAATCCATTAGCTGAAGGTGAATATAGCGTAACGGCTACAGCGACCGACGCCAACGGCAATACTGCAACGGCAACGGAAACTGGCGGTAATATCGATATTACATCGCCGCTGGTTAATCTAGATGCTCAAGGCAGTACTAATGATACTACGCCAACCATCTCAGGTAACACAGACCAGGCACCGGGTAGCAGTGTATCAATCACTGTTACAGACAGTGCAGGGAATACGCAAACCTTTGACGCTCTTGTCCAAAATGACGGTACTTTCTCTGTTGACGTGCCGGCAGAGCTTGCCGACGGCAACTTTACCGTTACCGCCACTGTCACTGACGATGCGGGTAATCAAGACTCTGCATCGACACAGGGCAATATTGATACCGCAGCACCAACGCTATCGCTTGACCCACAAGACATTGGCAACGACACCACACCACTTATTAGTGGCACGACAGATTTGCCTCAAGGTAGCACGGTAACACTGGTCGTCACCGATAGCTTAGGTAATCAGCAAACTATTGAAGCCGTTGTTGATGAAAACGGAAACTTTAGCGCCGAAGTACCTAGCGCATTGGCTGAAGGTAACTACTCCGTTACAGCAACCGCTGTCGATGAAAATGGTAATACCGCTAGCGTGACAGAAAACGGCGGTATTGTAGATACAACCGCGCCATCGCTATCTTTAAATCCAGTGGGTTCTGGTAACGATTCCACACCAACTTTATCGGGCAGCACCGATCTGCCTGAAGGAAGTGTTGTCTCGCTAACAGTCGTAGATAGCGCAGGTAACACCCAAACCATCAACACCTTAGTCGATGCTAACGGTAATTTCTCTGTCGACGTACCTCAAGAACTGGCTGAAGGAGACTATACGGTTACTGCCACAGCAGAAGACGAAGCAGGCAATGACGTTACAGACAACGCAACGGGTAACATTAATACTAATGCACCCACGTTAGTGCTAGATGGGCAAGGCGAGACGAATGACAGCACGCCCGTTATTTCAGGTACCACCAGCTTACCTGAAGGAAGTACGGTTACCTTAACCGTAACGGATAGCGCAGGTAACACGCAAACGATTACCGCGACTGTAGGCACAGGCGGAACATTTAGTGCAGATGTTACCACTCCACTCGCTGATGGCGCTTACACCGTAACCGCCAGCGCAACTGACGGCGATGGCAATACGACAACAGTAACCGACAATGGCGGCATTGTAGATACCACCGCGCCTACGCTTACCCTAGAAAACCCTGGCAGCACGGGTGACACCACACCTACGCTTTCAGGCACCACTGACCTTCCTGAAGGAAGCACGGTAACGCTTGTCGTTACAGATAGCGCTGGAAACACGCAAACTATCAATGCCTTGGTCGATGCAAATGGTAGCTTCAGTGTAGATGTGCCAAACGCACTAGTTGACGGCGACTTTACTGTGACTGCCACTGCAACCGACAGTGCAGGCAATACCGCGAATGCCAATACAACAGGTAATGTAGATAGCGAAGCGCCGCTGTTAACCCTTGATACACAAGGCGCTACCAGCGATGTTACCCCAACTATCACAGGTACTACCGACGTGGCACCTGGCACACTGGTTACCATTACTGTGGTAGATGCCAATGGTAACTCGCAAAGTTTCCAAGCAGCCGTGCAGGCAGACGGCACATTCAGTGCCGATGTGCCTAGCGCCCTGGCTGAAGGCGACTTTACCGTTACGGCAACAGTAAGCGATGCACAAGGCAACACCGCGACGGCAAACGAAACAAATGGAAGTATTGATACACAAGCGCCTATTGTTACCGTTAACCCGTTAGATTCAGGTAATGACACTACGCCGGTTATTTCAGGTAATACAGATTTACCTGAAGGCGCAGTCGTTGTGATCACTGTAACTGACAGCAATGGCGACACGCAAACCATTAACGCATTGGTTGATGCTGACGGCAACTTTGCAACAGAGGTATTGTCTCCACTGCCTGAAGGAGATTACAGCGTCGAAGTTACTGCAACAGATGATGCAGGTAATTCAACAACCGCAACTGAGGACGGTAGCAATATTGACACCACCGCCCCTGTACTTACGCTAAATCCGCAGGGCACAGGCAACGATGAAACGCCTAACATATCGGGCAGCACTGATTTAGCACCGGGAAGCACGGTAACGTTAACCGTCACAGATAGCGCAGGCAATACACAAACCTTTGACGCCATTGTGGACGCGAATGGTGACTTCAGCGCGGATGTTCCAAACGCTATACCAGACGGCAGCTACACGGTAACAGCAAGTGCCTCAGACGATGCAGGTAATACAACCACCACTTCTGATACCGGTACGTTAGATACCAGCGCCCCTGCACTGACACTAGATGCGCAAGTTACGGTGAGCGATACTACACCAACCATTTCAGGTACGACTGACCTACCAGCGGGTTCAACCGTGACGCTTTTTGTCACTGACAGTGCAGGCAACACACAAACCTTTACTGCACTTGTTGATGCGAGCGGTAACTTTAGTGCTGATGTCCCCGCGCCTCTTGCCGAAGGTGATTACTCAGTAACCGCTACCGCTACAGACAGCAACGGAAATAGTGCCTCTGTCACCGACAATAACGGTATCGTCGATACTGTCGCCCCCGTTATTTCACTAGATACGCTGGGTTCAAATAACGATACTACGCCTACCATTTCAGGCACTACGGACTTAGCAGCAGGTGAGAGCGTAACACTGTCGATCACCGATAACGTTGGCAATACCCAAACAGTGACCGCAACGGTTGATGCAAACGGCAACTTTACTGTTAATGTGCCAGCCGCACTGGCCGAAGGTGACTATACGGTTACTGCAACGGCCACCGACGATGCTGGCAATAGTGCGTCAGCCAATGCAACAGGTACCATAGACACCACAGCGCCTACCCTAACTTTAGACCCTCAAGGATTAGGCAACGACACGACGCCAACCATTTCGGGAAGTACAGATCTAGCCGAAGGTAGCGTGGTCTCCTTAGTTATCACAGATAGCGCAGGCAACATTCAAACGGTTACAGCAACAGTTGATGCTGCAGGAAACTTTACGGTTGATGTACCTGGGGCACTTGCTGAAGGCTCGTACAGTGTTGAAGCTACCGCCACTGATGAAGCAGGCAACAGCACGTCGGTTCTTGATAATTCAGGCGTTATCGACATCACGCCACCTGAGCTAAACCTTGACGAATTAACGCCAGAGAATAACGCTACGCCAACCATTTCTGGCACCACAAACCTTCCAGCTGGCGCCATTGTCACACTAACGGTGGTCGACAGTGCTGGTAACACGCAAACCTTTGCCGCAACGGTACAAACCGACGGCAGTTTTGCCGCCAACGTACCTTCACCACTAGCTGAAGGTGACTATACGGTTACCGCAACCGCTCAAGACGCGGCTGGCAACCAAGGTTCTGATTCTGAAACGGGTGGCAGCGTAGATAACACAGCACCTATTATCACTCTGGATCCGCTTGGCACAGGTAACGATAACACGCCTACTATTAGCGGAAGTACCGACCTGGCCACAGGAAGCACAGTAACGATTACAGTAACTGACAGTGTTGGCACTGTGCAGACGTTTACTGCAACTGTTGATGGTAATGGCGACTTCAGTGCAGATGTGCCTAATCCTATGGCTGACGGAAACTTCGACGTTACTGCAACGGCCACTGATGCTGCAGGCAATACTGCTACAGATACAGTGAGCGGCGACATAAACTCTGCCGCGCCTACCCTATCCCTTGATCCTCTTGGTTCGGGCAACGACACGACGCCGACTATTTCAGGTAATACCGACGTAGCGCCAGGTAGTACTGTAACGCTAACTGTGACTGACAGTGCTGGAAACACACAGACATTCAGTGCCATAGTGCAAGGTGATGGAAGCTTTACGGCTGATGTTCCTACAAGCTTACCTGAAGGTGACTATTCTGTTACTGCCACCGCCACAGACGGCGCTGGCAACAGTGCATCGGTAACCGAAAATGGCGGTAACATCGATACCACAGCCCCATCAATAACCATCGATACACAAGGGCTTGGCAATGATGCAACGCCGTCTATCTCTGGCACCACAGACCTCAATGCTGGCGACACGGTTAGCATAAGCGTGACAGACAATGCTGGAAATACCCAAACATTCACAGCAACCGTTCAAAACGATGGCACTTACAGTGCTGATGTACCTGCCGATTTAGCTGAGGGCAGTTTCAGTGTGACTGTCACTGCGACTGACGATGCGGGTAATTCAGCAACGGCAATAGATAATAACGGTGTCATAGACACAGCAGCCCCCACCATAACGTTAGACGCACAAGGCCTAACCAACGACGCTACACCGACTATATCGGGAACCACCGACTTAGCTGCGGGCAACACTGTAAGCATTAGCGTGACTGATAGCCTGGGCAATACGCAAACTTTCACTGCTATAGTTCAAGCGAACGGTAGCTTTAGCGCTGATGTGCCGGTTGACCTTGCAGAAGGCGATTACACAGTAGAAGTGACGGCGACTGATGATGCAGGTAATCAAAACACAGCGGTTGATAACAACGGTACAGTTGACACCACCCCACCTGTTATCAACTTAGATCCAGTGGCTAGCGGCAATGACGCAACGCCAATTTTGAGCGGTACTACCGACTTGCCAGAGGGAGCAACAATTACACTGGTTGTCACCGATGCAGGCGGTAATGTACAGAACCTTACCGCTACGGTAAACGCGGATGGCACTTTCTCAGTTGAAGTACCCAGCGCGCTTGTTGATGGCGATTACGATGTAACAGCCAGTGCGAGCGATGCTGCGGGCAATAGCACGACTGTGTCGGATAGCGGCAATATTAATGCAAGCGCCCCGGACATTACCCTAGATGCCCTTGGCCAGACAAACGATGCTACGCCTCTTATTTCAGGCACAACTAACGCGCCAGTTGGTGCCACTGTCACCTTAACAGTGACAGATAGTGCTGGAGCAGTTCAAACCTTTACCGCAACAGTACAAGGAGATGGCACCTTCAGCGCTAGCGTACCGTCAGACCTGGCCGAAGGTAGCTACACAGTTGTCGCAGAGGTGACTGACGGAGCCGGAAATACAGGCTCTGACTCTGAAACTGGCGGTGTGGTAGATACCACATCACCGGCTATTGATGTGGCAGATCCGGGTGTAGGCAATGATGCAACACCGACCATTAGCGGAACGACAGACCAGCCAGCCGGAAGCACGGTTTCAATTACCGTCACCGATAACGCTGGCAATATACAAACCTTATCAGCAACCGTACAAAGCGACGGCTCTTTTAGCGTAGACGTACCCACCACTTTGGCTGAGGGTAGCTACACAGTTCAGGCAACGGTCGTTGATGAAGCTGGCAATACAGCGTCCGACGCTGAAACCGGCCTAATCGACACAATTTCACCTGTTATTACGCTGGACGAGCCAGGTACAGTTAGCGACTCAACCCCAACCATAAGCGGTACTGTAGATTTACCGCAAGGTTCTACAGTGCAAATAACGGTTGTTGATAGTGCGGGTAATACACAGGTGTTCTCTGCATTGGTTGGCGCGGGCGGCGTATTCTCTGCCGATGTACCAGCGGCGATGGCTGAAGGAAACTTCACTGTTTCAGCAACCGCCACCGATGAAGCAAACAACAGTACAACCGATAACGGAGCAGGCGTAGTTGATACTCTAGTACCTACACTTACTATAGATGTTGCCGATACCACTAACGACGCGACGCCACTCATTACCGGTACAACCGATGAACCTGCGGGCGCTGTGGTCACTATTTTGGTAACGGATAGCGCTGGTGCGACCCAGACCTTAAGCGCAGTGGTACAGGCCGATGGTTCTTTCTCTATCTCCCCAGGTACGGATTTAGCTGAAGGCGACTTCACGGTAAGCGCTACCATCAGTGATGAGGCAGGTAATACAGCAACAGCCAGTGATGCTGGAAGTATAGATACTACAGCACCATCACTAACCTTAACGCCACTTGAGGAAGGCAATGACACAACGCCTACCCTATCTGGTAGCACAAACCTTGCGCAGGGTAGTGAAGTTACGCTTGTGGTAACTGACAGCGCCGGAAATGTTCAAACCCTCACAGCTACGGTTGATGTAAATGGAAACTTTACAGTGGATGTGCCTGCGCCTTTGGCAGAAGGTGCATACAGTGTTGAAGCCACGGCAAGTGATGAAGCGGGTAATAGCACTACCGTCGTAGACAATACAGGCGTTATTGATACGACAGCCCCTACTCTATCGTTAGATACACTAGCCCCAGACAGTGACACAACGCCTACAATATCAGGGAATACTGACCTGCCTGCAGGTGCTACGGTAACGATTACTGTGACGGATAATGCAGGTGTAAGCCAAACCTTCGATGCAACCGTTCAGGGAGACGGCAGTTTCTCGGTCGATGTGCCAAGCCCTATGGCTGAAGGAGGGTATACCGTTACCGCCGTTGCCCAAGACCCTGCAGGTAATGAGACAACTGCCACTGAAACAAACGGTAGCGTAGACACTACCGCGCCGACGATCAATTTAGATGCACAAGGCACAGGTAACGATACCACGCCAACGATCACGGGTAGCACCGATTTAAGCCCAGGTAGTTCAGTGACCATAACCGTCACCGACAGCGCGGGAGCTGAACAGACATTTACGGCTATTGTCGATAGCGTTGGTAATTTCAGCGCCGACGTGCCCAATGCAATGGCAGACGGAAACTTCGATGTTACTGCTACCGCCACTGATGCCGCTGGAAACTCGGCGTCTGATACTACCAGCGGCAATATCAATACAGCCGTGCCAAACTTAACCTTGGACGCGCTTGGTACAGGAAACGACACCACACCGACCATTTCCGGTACTACAGATATTGCGCCAGGCAGCACCGTATCCATTAGCGTTACCGATAGTGCAGGAAACACCCAAACATTTGGCGCCATTGTTCAAGCTAATGGCACCTTCTCTGTAGATGTGCCAGCAGCTTTATCTGAAGGTAACTATTCAGTCACCGCAAGTGCAACAGATGGCGCGGGTAATACGGCAACCGCAAACGAAAATGGCGGCATTGTCGACACTATCGCGCCTGCTGCGCCTACTGTTGATGCAGGCAATGGTACCGAAATTACCGGTACAGCCGAAGCAGGCGCTGCCGTAAACGTAGACGTTGACGGTGATGGCACACCTGATTTCACAGTGATTGCTGATGGCGATGGTAACTGGTCAGTAACCCCCACTACACCGCTAGCGGATGGCGTAGTTGTAACGGCAACAGCTACCGATGAAGCTGGCAATACGAGTAGCCCAGCGTCTGATACGGTAGACGCGGTTGCGCCAATCGTTGCCTTTAACGACCTAACGACTAACGATACCACGCCTGCACTTACCGGTTCGGTGGACGACCCAACCGCCATTGTAGTCGTTACCATTAACGGTACAGACTATACCGCTACAAACAATGGTGATGGCAGCTGGACACTGGCTGACGATATCGTTGCCGCGCTGGCTGAAGGTAGCTATAGCGCTACGGTTACTGCTACTGATGCCGACGGTAACACTGGAACTAACTCTGGTACTGTGGTGATTGATATCACTGCTCCAGCAGCGCCTATCGTCGATGCAGGCAACGGCACTGAAATTACGGGTACTGCCGAAGCAGGCGCAACCGTAAATGTGGACGTGGATGGCGACGGCACGCCAGACTTCACCGTCATCGCTGATGGCGATGGAAATTGGTCAGTAACACCCACTACACCGCTAGCCGATGGCGTGGTCGTTACGGCAACAGCGGTTGATGAAGCTGGCAATGTCAGTGCACCAGCGTCAGATACAGTAGATGCTGTTGCGCCAGTCATTGCAATCAATGACTTAACCACTAATGACGCTACACCAGAGCTAACCGGAACGGTTGACGATCCAAGCGCTATCGTAGTAGTGACCATTGACGACGTGGACTACACCGCAACTAACAATGGAGATGGAAGCTGGACCCTGGCTGACGATGCAGTGGCTGCACTCGCAGATGGTAGCTATACCGCTACCGTTACTGCCACGGATGCCGATGGCAATGTGGGTTCAAATTCAGGAACCGTAGTGATTGATACTACACCACCTGCGATACCTACTGTGGATGCGGGCAACGGCACTGAAATTACCGGTACCGCTGAAGCAGGCGCAACCGTAAATGTAGACGTGGATGGCGACGGCACGCCCGATTTCACCGTCATCGCTGATGGCGACGGTAATTGGAGCATTACGCCTGATACACCGCTTGCCGATGGCGTAATTGTGACCGTAACGGCAACTGACGCAGCGGGTAACATTAGCAACCCAGCCTCAGACACGGTTGACGCGGCTGCACCAGTAGTTGCCTTCAACGATTTAACAACAAACGATACAACGCCGGCACTTACTGGTTCGGTTGACGACCCAACAGCCACGGTGGTTGTTACCATCAATGGAGCCGACTATACCGCCACCAATAACGGTGATGGCACGTGGACACTGGCTGACGATGCGGTGGCGGCACTTGCTGAAGGTAGCTATACCGCAACGGTTACTGCAACCGACCCAGAAGGTAATGTGGGTACGAATACTGGTACAGTGGTTATTGATACCACAGCACCAGCAGCGCCTACCGTTGAAGCGGGCAGCGGCACTGAAATTACCGGCACAGCCGAAGCGGGCGCTACGGTAAATGTGGATGTAGACGGAGACGGCACGCCAGATTTCACCGTGATCGCTGATGGCGACGGCAACTGGAGCGTAACGCCAGATACACCATTAGCAGATGGAGTTGTAGTAACGGCAACGGCTACTGATGAAGCGGGCAACACCAGTGGGCCGGCATCTGACACGGTAGACGCCGTGGCACCTGTTGTAACCATCAATGACGTGACGACTAACGATACTACGCCTGCACTAACGGGTACGGTTGATGACCCAACGGCTACTGTAGTAGTCACCATTGACGGCAACGACTATACCGCTACCAATAACGGTGACGGTACGTGGACGCTGGCCGATGACGTAGTCGCTACACTCGCTGAAGGTAGTTACCCAACATCTGTTACTGCAACTGACGATGCGGGTAATACCGATACCGACACTGGTACTGTAGTAATTGATACCACCGCGCCTACCGTTGCAATAAACGATCTTACTACCAACGACACCACGCCTGGGCTTACCGGTACGGTGAACGATCCGAATGCAGTTGTGGTGGTAACCATTGACGGCAATGATTACACCGCTACCAACAATGGTGATGGCACCTGGACGTTGGCTGATAACGTAGTCGCTACGCTTGCTGAAGGTAGTTACCCAACATCGGTAAGCGCGACAGACGCCGCAGGCAACACGGTAACCAATACCGGCACGGTGGTTATTGATACCACCGCGCCTACCGTTGCAATAAACGATCTAACCACCAATGACACCACACCAGAACTCAACGGTACGGTAAACGACCCGAATGCGGTTGTGGTGATAACGATTGATGGCAATGATTACACCGCTACCAACAATGGTGATGGCACGTGGACGTTAGCTGATAACGTAGTCGCCACACTCGCTGAAGGCAGCTACCCAACATCGGTAAGTGCAACAGACGCCGCGGGCAATACGGTGACCAACACAGGTACAGTGGTAATTGATACCACCGCGCCTACCGTTGCGATAAACGATCTGACCACCAACGACACCACGCCAGAGCTTACCGGTACGGTGAACGATCCGAATGCAGTTGTGGTGGTGACCATTGACGGCAATGATTACACCGCTACCAACAATGGTGATGGCACCTGGACACTGGCTGACAACGCAGTTGCTGTGCTAGCAGAAGGCAGTTACCCAACATCTGTTACTGCAACTGACGCCGCGGGCAACACTGTCACCAATACAGGAACAGTGGTAATTGATACTACCGCACCTACCGTTGCAATAAACGATCTGACCACCAACGACACCACGCCTGAGCTTACCGGTACGGTGAACGACCCGAATGCGGTTGTGGTGGTGACCATTGACGGTAATGATTACACCGCTACCAACAATGGTGATGGCACCTGGACATTGGCTGACAATGCAGTTGCTGCGCTAGCAGAAGGCAGTTACCCAACATCTGTTACTGCAACGGACGCCGCGGGTAATACTGTCGCCAACACAGGTACAGTGATAATTGATACCACCGCGCCTACCGTTGCAATAAACGATCTAACCACCAACGACACCACGCCTGAGCTAACTGGTACGGTGAACGCCCCCAATGCGGTTGTGGTGGTGACCATTGACGGCAACGATTACACCGCTACCAACAATGGTGACGGCACGTGGACACTGGCTGATAATATCGTCGCCCTGCTTGCGGAAGGCAATTACACGGCTGTGGTTACCGCCACAGATGCGGTAGGCAATGTTGCAACTGACACGGGTACAGTTGTTATCGACACCAGTATTGATGAAAACAATAACGGTCAGACAGTAACGTTCGACAGTATCTCAAACGACTCTGGGGTGGCTGGAGACTTTATTACTAGCGATAGCACGCTTATTTTCAATGGAACAGTTGATCTTGGTGACAATACTACCCTAACCGTTACCGTTGATGGCACATCCTATACCTTTGGCACTGACCCTGAACTTACCATTGATGGCAGCGGTAATTGGAGCCTTGATTTAACAGGCACAGCGCTAACAGCAGGTACCTACGCGGTGGTGGCAACAGTCACCGACGAAGCAGGTAACTCGGCGAGCACAGCAAGTCAGAATGTTGTCGTACAGGCTCTCGATGCGATAAACGACGGTAACACCGTTGATATGGGCGAACCTGTGGTTACTGTAAATCCACCGGAAACCACCAGCGACGTGCAGGTGATTGGCTTAGCAGAATCTACAGGTGGCGTGGATGCAAGCGCCTCCTTTACCGTTTCCCCTAACCATGTAGGTGAAGTGCTAGTAGAAGTTGACCAAATAGCACTGGTTGCTGTTGCCGATGCCTACATTGTTGAAGTGTATGACGAGAGCGGTCAACTTGTTTACAAAGGAGTAAGCGCAAACTCACAACTTGCCGATGTCGGTGGCCTAGACATTTTTGATGTTACCGGCGACGAGACCATTTCGTTCGCGTTAGCTGGCCTTGATGCTGGCAACTACAGTGTGGTGGTCCGCAATGATGAGAACTTACTTGAAGACTTGTTAGACAACGACAATAGTAACGATGTTAACCTTCAAGAACTTGGTTCAGCTGGTGTTGTACTTGGTCCAGACAATCAAGCTGTTGTTCTTGATACTATTGAAACAACGTTAAATACCGGCGTTTTAGGTATTCCAATTGGTACGGTTGGTACGCAGGTAAGGGGAGTACTAGAGACACTTCTGGAAGCTACCACAGTAATTGGCGCGGGCCAGCTTGTTAATTTACTTACCGCGCCTCTTGATGCAATTGGTTTAACTGGCTTCCTTGATGACATTCTAAGTGTCATTGCCGATGCATTGCTCAGCAATACATTAACCTTATTGCAAGACACTGATATCACCACCACATTAACCGAATACACTTATACGGGTGATTTAGTAGCCCAAGGTAACTTAATTGACGGTGATATTAGTGGCGTGGGTGCTGACACCATTTTAGACGGCGCACAAGTAACCCTGGTTACCAACGCCTCTGGTGATAGTGTGGCTGTTCCTGCTACTGGTACCGTTACTATTCAAGGTGACTATGGCGTACTGGAAATTGCTGCAGACGGCACATACACCTATACCGCCGATGGTGACCGCAGTACAATTGGCCAAGACGAAGTGTTTAACTACACCTTATCAGATGGTGAAACTTCTGATATTGCGGCACTTACCATCAACATATCTGGCAGCGACTTCCCGCCAGTAGTAGCCCAAACCGATAACAATGACATGGAGCTAGGTGCACAAACGGCCATTGTGAATGCACCAGTTAGCGACAGTGATTTCCAAGTGCTTGGCTTAACCGAAGGTTCACCAGCAGCGGGCTCGCCAGAGGCTAGCACAACGCTCACCGTTGATGCTGGTTTCTTTGGCGAAGTGGTTGTAGAAGTTAGCCAAACAGCGTTAGTCGCCGTCGCTGATGCGTATCGTGTTGATATTATAGATGCCGATGGCAACGTGGTCGCCTCAGCTATGACGCCGGACAATCCGTTAATAGGTGATGTAGCTGGCGTAAACCTAATCGGAGTAACCGGTGACGATACGCTGGTTGCGAAATTCTCTGGGCTACCTGCCGGTGATTACACCGTGGTTGTGCGCAATGATGAAAGTGCCCTTGAGACACTATTCGATCAAAATAGCGACGGCTCGATTACGCTGACGGAGTTAGGTGATGGTGGCGTAGTACTGGGTGAAGAGAACCAAGAGGTGGTGCTAACTGCTGTTGAGGACGCACTAAACGGCACTGAAGCCAGTATATTAAATGGACTTGGTTTGGGCACGGTTGTACGCAATCTTATTCTTGAGCCAGCCTTAAGCACCGCTGATACCATAGGCGCCGGCGACTTAGTGAGTACTATTACCACAGGGCTTAACTTATTAGGATTAGGCGCATTTGTAGATGCAGTATTAGATGAAGTCGCAGCAGCACTGCTCAGCAATACGGTTACTTTACTACAATCTACCGATATAACTTCAACACTCACTGAATATGCGTTTGAAGGTAGCACGACAACGTCGGGGAATGTTATTGATGCGGCTAACACAGGCGATGTAGCCGATAGCATTGCCGAGGGCGGCGTAGTGACACAAGTTACTCATACCAATGGAGAGTCAGTGACTGTATTGGGTACTGGTTTATCTGGCATAACCATTGAGGGTGACTATGGTAATTTAACTATATTTGAAGACGGTAGCTACACCTATGTAGCCAATGGCGTGCGCGACGGCTTAGGCAATACAGATAGCTTTAGCTACACCATTTCAGATGGCACGAATACCTCTACCGCCAATCTTAACTTTAACTTGTCAGGACAAGGGGTATCGGCAGACTCGGCACGTGCTGAATTGACCTATGATTTTGTCTCGGAAGCAGGCCCTAGTGAACTAGATGCGCTACAGCATGATTATCTCCTAAGTTTGTTTATTACAAGTTTTAGCGATGAAAGTGACCCTTTTAATGTTACTGCAAATACTACTCAAGATATCACGTTAAATGTAGATGCAGTGGGGTTAGTCTCATTAGGCTCTAGCATCACAATAACCGTTGAAAAGTTTATAAACGGAGCATGGGAACCCTATAGAGTGTTCCCCAACGATGAGCTTATCAGCTTGTTAGGTATTGATGGCGATACCGCACTTACTGTCAACGGATTAACCGAAGGACTTTATCGCTTATCAATGGACGGTACTGTTGCTGCTGGATTAGCCGGAAGTATTAGTGTAGACCTGTCTTCTACCATCAACTATCTTGACCAGTTTGAAGTTAGCGGCGTACAAACCGCCACCGGCAATCTGTTCGAAAACGATATACTGTTTGGCCCAACATACGACGTAACCGTTTCTACTGATGGAACAACCTTCCAAGATGCGACTGGCGGCATTACGTTAGTGGGTGATTACGGTACGCTGCAAATTGATGAAACTGGCGCATACACTTATACCCCGGACAACACGCAAGCCGTGTTTGGTGGAACCTTAACGGATACTTTTACTTACCGTATCGAATATCCAGACGGCACTATCGAACAGGCAGAATTTAACGTGTTTGTAACGGCATCTGGAGAAGGTGTACCAGAAGTGGTAATGAGCAGTTCATCTGAGTCTGTAAGCGCATCAGATAGCAGCGGCACCGTGGTTACTGACGAGCCTACAACACCTGACGTCATTGACCTAACAGGGCAAACGCTTCAAACAGTCGATCTAAACGCTGAAACTAGACTGATAACACCAGAAAACGAGCCTACTGCACCGCTTATGAGCGAGCCTTCAGCGATAACGGAGCCAGTAGAGAGTACACCAGATATCATTACGCTACCTGAAGACGAGGTAAGCACACTTGGTACCACTGTGGGCGATGGTTTTGGTGGAGGAGATACTATCGACCTGTCTGGCACTAAGCTTGATACGGTTGATATTGGCGGTCCTGTGCCCACCGCGCCGGACGAGGGTACAAGCCCGCTTTCGCCTGAGCTTTCTACACCAGAAAGTACAGCGCCAGAACCTATCACTTCCGGTACAGTACCAGAAGACACAATCACCCTTCCTGAAGAAGGCGATATTGTTACTACTGGGCCTGTCACTGAAGTGACGCTTGATGTTGTGGACATTGACCTTCCTCCGGAAGATTTGATTCTTCCCTCAACAGAGCCTACTTCGACTGACTCAGGTTCTGAGAGCGTTTCAACGACGAGTTCAAGCGACTCAGCAGTTGACACAACTAAAGAAAGCGGAAGTGACGTGGGCGCGACATCTCCTACCGAGTCAGAGGTACTGAAAACGGCGATTGATAAACTTCCACCTACGGATATTTAAAATACGCTGACCATAGCCAAAGCCCTCGTATCTACGAGGGCTTTTTATATGCATTAGAAAACCAGGCCATGGGCTCATTACTTTCACGTCAATGACAGA
>VAOV01006930.1_pt1 | contig 27937 bp, 21 predicted proteins | sample 3393941 | NCBI WGS metagenome assembly VAOV01 (sample SAMN08290427, study PRJNA428436) | hydrothermal vent metagenome | isolation source: Deep-sea hydrothermal vent chimney | place: Indian Ocean: Southwest Indian Ridge | depth 2398 m m
ACGCCTAATCTGGAAATTTCGTCCTGATTGTGAAGAGTAGCATTAGATACTGTAACTCCGCCTACAAACACGGGCTCTAAGCGGGCAACCGGCGTGATCGCTAAGTGTAACATTACCATGTTCCTTTCATATAGATGAAAGTCCTTTGATTATTTGATTTAGCTACATTTAACAACTATGTTTTCCTTATTGCAAATTTCATATAGAAAATCAGCGTGACTCTGCCTGAAAAAATTAATGAATTGAAAGATGAGTTAGATGAAATTACATTTTCTCAGCTCTGCAACTACATCAAAAAATTTACAATTAACAGACAACGCACTTTTCTTGCTTGTTTATCAATGTACATTAATATTTTAACTATTCCTTTTAGTAAGAAGGATAGCGCAGGTCTTTACGATGGCTTTGTTCATATTCGAATTCACCTATGCTCTCGATTAAGTTTTAACTCTGCCAAACAATACTATTTATACCTACTTGATTTTATTTATTTTCTACAGAAGCAGGAGCGTATCAGTGAAATCTTTTCTCCGCCATGCAAGATATCAAATGAAAATGAGTACGAAACTCTAAAATCGACTCCTATTCCCATTGAAGTTTTAGAAAAAATAAAGACTCAAGACAATAGCCAGAAACTAACATTACTAATTAAAAAATACTGCGACCCAAAGCTAGAGAGTAAGATAAACAGTTACATGCAAACCCTGAGTAAAGAAGGTTTGTTAAGGTTCAGAATATCTGCCATATCTTTTTTAAGCTCGAGCGATGTAAGTTTTGAGTGGAATAAATCACGATCTTTTATTGAAAATGCGTTAACCAAATACAACGATGAATTAATTTTGCGATCACCAAAGGATTTTCCAACGTCAAGATCACTGTTTTTAAGCTTGCAAAATTTCTTAAATTATTTAATTAAATCTGGACACATCCCATCCGACGTTAAATTAAAAAAATATCAGGCCAGACCTGGATCCGTACTAACAAACGAGCGTTTTGAGAGTCATTCTATAAAATTAAATAACGCCCTTTCGCAAATTAGGAAGCATATAAATAATCAATCATATCAAATTATTGAAGAGGCAATAGAAAACCTTAATGACTCAAAGGTTCAAATTAACGCAGCTAATGACATACGGAAATACATCGAACTCATAAAGCCCTCCACAAACAACCTTGGAACTGCCATCCTTAGAGAGAACTTCCATATAATATCAGCTCACATTTCAAAAAATTACGTTTTAAAAAGTGCAAAGAGCAGAATAAACACTCTCGCAAACGTACTTGAGAAAACACAAAAAAAAGATATAAATCTACCTAGACTAACTACCGAGATTGAATATAACGCATTAATAAACACTAATATCCCAGAGCTTATAATGCAGAAAATTGCTACCAAGCTATCCAGTGAAGAGTCTTTAAATGAAGCTTTAAGAAAATATTGCTCTAACAATGTGAGCAGGAGATTGTTGGATTACGTGAATTCGTACAAACCAAAAGAAAGAAAATCTTACAGAAAGCCTTTATGCGATTTCCTTAACCAAGTTTGCGATACTTCCAAACAATGGGAAAAAAGTCCTAAAATAATTCAGAGGGAACTTATAAATTACAGGGATAATCTCCTAGACGAACTTGATAGAAGCACTGCTTACCAAAGGTATCAAAACACAAAAAATGCCCTAAAAGTACTTATTGAGCATGGGTTACTGCCGTCAAATACAATCATACCAAAGAACATTAAGATATCATCAACTGTTGAGAAATATAGCAAAAATAATCCACTTATTTTACAGGTTGATTTAAAGGATAAAGAAAATCAGCATAACTTTACTAGTAGTAAAGAATTTATCAAATTTGTTCAGTCAAGTTTATCAAACAACTTAAACCAGCTTTTAGAAGTTTCTAAAGAAATAATTATTAGCGGATACGCAAAGTTTACTAGTAAAGACTCTGTAATTTCCAAATATAATGACGTTAAGTTTTCGAATGAAACCCACGGAGTAATAAGTCGTGACCAGATTCAATCAAAGGAAGGTTCTTTTGATTTGAGTTCATTTAACAAAAGTCTCCTAGAACACAAGGTCGTTTATTTCGACTACTTCTTTGATCAATTAATCCGAAATGAGAAACCCCATAACATACAAGACATAAAATTTGGGACCGAAGTATTTGAATATTTTGGGTTAACACCTTTAGTTGCTTCTGCTATGCAGGTAGTGATTACGGAAGAACTTGGGTTTAACCCTCATTCACTTTATGAAGCTGTCATTTCATCGCCTAACAGAGGCGAAGTGTTCATTCTAGTTAACGATGAAGGCAGTGTAAGGGTAAAGGTATATAAGAAAAGAGCTAAACATATTAGGAATGTTTCAGCAGAGGGTAATAATATTCCCCTAAGCCAACTAAAGTCAGACGAAATTGACGCAGCGTCATGTCTAAAAATGGCATTGGAGATGAGCGAAAGGACTAGAAAGTCTTTAAACTCCGAGCATCTATGGAGCTGTCTTTTACTAGGTGCCCCAGCTGGCTTACCATGGTCTACTACCTTCCAAGGAGCTTTCAATAAAATAAGGCATCTGGCATATAAAAAATCAGGCTCAGAAGAGTTGAAAATGGCTACATTGAAAAAAGTACGTAGTTCGAAAGGGGTACTGATTTACCTTGAGTCCCAAGGTGACACCTTGAAAGCCACTAATTATTTGGGAAATCAGATAAAAACAGCCTTGAAGAACTATATACCTAAATATTTATCAGAATTGATATATCGGGTAAAAATAAGGGCATTTCAGAATATATTGCTTTATATGTCATTAAGTGACCATGAAAACCAGTTTGACATATTAAAACTAAGCAAGGAATCATACATAGACCAACTCAAGCATGCATTCAGAAATCCAGACATGGGAGGCCTACTTTTTTCAAAGCTAACCACTCAACCAACCAATTCGCAAAAGCCAATTACGACTTATTTTTGCTTATCACAAAAAAACGTTGCTTTAGCTTTAATTTATATAAAAGAAGGTAAAGACTTATTCCTAAAGTCGGAATGTGAGACTGTCGTTAGGAAATTATCTGAAGGACCGACTCATTTGAAAGAGATACTTAGAAAGGCTCAAAAAAGCTTGGAAGGTAGACTGATGTGAAAAATTTAAATTTTAAGCCTAATTCCCTAGACATAGAACTTTCAGATCGAGAGTTGCTTCGGCTTGCGGAAGCTGGGCAATACACGAAACCTAGGTGGATTTTAAACAACGTGATAGACGACAATGAATGGCTTATTGCTAGAAATGGATTAGACATACCATCTTCGCCACCGTATCACAGGCAAAGTTACATGAAACTTTCATTCCACAAGGAAATTGCCGCAGGTGAGTTACTTACAGACCCAAAAAATTCTGAACTATTGAGTGATATAAAGAACAGTTTTCTCTATTTAAACTTCAGCGACTCAGTTTCACGTCCTCAACGTTTTCTTGAAATATTCAATACAGTAATAAGCCTAATAAGACATTCGAATGAATTAAGGAATAATAAAGGTAAACCTATAATTCGCCATTTAGATAAGATTAGCTTTAACGACATTCATGATTATTTAAAATCATTCAACGTAACTCATGAACACTTTTTACACGTGATAGCAAAACTTACTTTAAAAAACAACGATATAAGCAAAATTTATTGGCCACGTATTCAATCAGATTTATCCATTACCACTAGAGAGCTGACTAGTCTAAAAAGCAAATTAAGAACTTATTTACAGAAACAAACTATAAACAGCGCTTCACATTATACTTCCGAGTATCACAACGCGTCACAAACACCCTTTGATATTGAAATAGATCTTAAACCAAAGGAAAAAACCATTTCGAACGAGATTTCGAAATTAGAAGTTCTATACACAAGTAGAATGGCACAAAAGCATTCATTTAATCATTCTCCCAGAGAATTGTTTTCTCAAGGTTTTGCCATACTAGGTAGTTTGAAGCCCTCCGAGAAAACTCAGTTGATTCCTGCTCATATTGCACTTCATACGTTATCGAATGCGTTATATTTCGTAAGAAACTTTGGGCTTGAACTTAGGCGTTATTTGAAACTGCTTTTCAATGCAGAAAAAAATGCGATTAATGATCTCAATATATCTCCGTCACAGATAATCAGAAACACAAAGTTGATACGCAAACATGCATTTACTAACACCTTTATCCCTAACGCGTTAAAAGAACTAAAAATTACAGCTTGGGAATATCAAGAGGCTTTTGAAAACTTAAATCATAAGTGGATGAGAAACAACTTATCGGTGGAAGCAGCTATTCTACTTTATGTTGCTTCGATGTGGATACTTTTAGCTAGCTTTACAGCCAGTCGGAGACAATCTCTAAATACGTTAAAACGAAACTGTTTCCGTCAGTCACCAATAGATGGGTTATTTGATATAACCTTAAGAATCCCCAAAAACTCTAAACGGCTTGAATTAGAGGAAACTCATAGACCAATTCCTGACTTAATTTTTGACTATGGCATAGAGTTTTCTTTATTTGTTACAGAATTAGAAGAAAGACAGGGGTACTCTTTCGATGAGGATGAAGTGTTCCTGTTTGGCAAAGTTCTTTCTTTACATTCTGTAAGCTCATTTAATCACGCAAACAATGAAATTGAAGAAACAGAGTATTATAAGTACCCTTTGAGTGGAGATACGATATACAAAGCAATATGCTTTTTTCAAGACTGGATCCAATCACCATTGATAGATAATAAACGTTGGTATCCAGCACCTCATCAGTTTAGAAGGCTCTTCGCTGTTTTATATTTCAATTTTTCTGATGATACCGGATTAGAGGAGCTTTCTTGGTTCATGGGACACTCTTCACTCGAACAAACTTTTCACTATGCAGAGATTGCTCCAGATGACATATGGCTCGAAGAGGCTGAGATATCTATTGCGAAAGTCGGTGCTTCTTTACATAAGCAATTAAATGCTGACACCAAAATTACTGAGATTGTAAATCAAGCAAAAGAATCATCAGATACGGTTATTATTCTTGAACCTCTTATTAAACAAATGATTACTGAGCACAAACAAAAAACAGGAGAAGAGGTTCGCTTTAAGAGAATAGATGAAGAAAACATATTTTTTTATTTCTGCACTCCAGGGGGAGAACGCTGATGTCAAGGTTCAAAGCTGGAGAAACTTCTAAAGGAGTTTTAGCAAAAAAAGCCGCCATAACTGAATCATTGTATAAAAAAGCAAAGTTAATAAAGGCGATTAAGAAAGAGGATGACATCTATCCTACATTGGTAGTAAAGCGCAATAGTATAGCCCTTATGCCTGTTCTTCAATGGAAAGACGATGAGCTAGGAGTTATCAGCTGTGCTTATAACACTGCCCATGAAGACTATAATGAAGTGCCTCTTAAAGCACTATTAGATTCAATCGACATAGCGAACAATAATTTAGGAAACGAGCAGTTAGGTGAAAAGGATTCGACTAATGAAAAGTCTGCACTTCTCTCACAAGAAGACGTGAAACTTCTTATTAGTGAAAACGATGAACTTAGAAATGCGTTAGCTGAGGTCTACCGCGCTTATATACAAACACTTGATAACATCAAAGAAGATACAGTTGTCAACGAAGTACTCCAGTCTCTGCTAAGAAATCAAGCACTTGTACTTGGTAATCAACGTATTTGGAAAATAAAATAATGACGAAAGTTGTTGTTGCCAAAAATCCGAATTTATCATTTTTAACAGTCGGTAAAAAAAGTGCGTTTGATGATTCAGTCCCTCTTCCACTAATTATCAGAAAAAATGGACAATTTGATTGGGACGCTAACGACTATTTAACACATTACGCTGGAGGTGCAAGAACATATAATATAAAACCTCTCGCAACGACAGTATCCAAAAAAGCTTACAGTTTAAACCTGTTTTGTGACTTTTTAGAAACTAGTAATACAGAATTAAATTACATTAATGACGATACACTATATCGCTATGTTGAGAATTTAAAAAACAGGTGTATCACAGACGCAACCATAATATCTCATGTTCGCACTGCACTTAGATATATTGTTCACCTCAACGCTCGATATGCCCAGTGGCAACTGGCTACAGATGAAATAAGAAATGGGACAACATACCAAGTTCACTACTCTACTCAAAAGTATCGCCATGGTCGTTTCGAAAAAGACTCTTTCTCACACAGGTGCCTTGATGGCCTGATTCACATAAAAACAGAAGCAGAATTTATTCGAGATCATGAATATTTAAAATGGCTAGATGCAATAAACGTTACAGCGATACACCCCGAAGCAGATGACTTTTTAGTTGCTCGTTGGCGAGCAATGGGAACTTTAATGGAAATAACTGGCTCTAGAATTTCGGAAGTGAACCAAATCACAAAAAAAATGATAAAAAATGCAGCAACTAACATGTTAGACCCATCTGCCAAACATATTATAAGAGACGTGAAAGTAGCAAAAGGAAAGTACAAAGGAAAAAGTCGTAATGTACGAGTTACTAAGGAAGATTTGCAGATTATTCTAATTTATCTGAATAAAGTGGAAGAAAGGTTTCCCGATGTTAAACATGATGGTCTATTCGTAGATGCAAAATCAGGAAAAAAATTAAAACAATCATACCTCAAAAATTATGCAAGAAAAGTAATCAATAATTCACCATACGCTCAAGAACTAAGACATATCGTGAACCATTCTTTCAGACATCGATATATTACTTTGCATATAGCAAAAGCAATCAGCAAACTATCCAAACAAGGAAGTTTTTCAAACATACTATCTGTAGCCGCAGAAGCTTGTCGAAAACTGACCATGCACGCCTCAGATAAGACTTTGGCTCATTACGTTCACTTAGCATCTGAAATAAACGAGTACAAAAATCTAGATGAAGAAAACAGCGAGTTTATGTCTAGCCATATTCGTTCAAGAATAGCAAAAATAGTCAATATTTCTGACAGACTTGAATCTAACTTAATAGACCGTTCCGATGCGTTGGCTCTTTTATTGAGTGAAATAAATGAGCTGAAAAAGCTAAATATAACAACATTCAACTGATTCAACTGGCTGGTTGTTAATACATATACCTTTCATGAGTTGCACGTTGCACATCATCTAGAGCGCATAAATCTGGGCAAATAAATGAATCATTTGCCCTGAACGTATGATCTCAATCATTAAAGAGATCTGATCCAATGCAACTCTTTTAGTAGAAGTTTAATCTCTTCATGTACAAGTTTAGGCAAATCAAAGTCCTCAAGATTCTGTTCTTGTATCCATTTAATAACAGCTTGAACTGACATTTCTGAATCGGATGCGTATGAAGATAATTCTATTGCAGATGTTCTAGATAGACCAATTGATATCATAGACAATTGGGTTTTAATGTTAACACCAAATTCTAAACTTAATTGAACATCACCCAGATGATTTACCAAGTCTAACTTACCTTCCTCCGCTAACACATGTTTAAGAATATCGTTGTAGCAAGATAAGTACTTAGGTGCCCTGAAGCGAGCTACATTCTCAATATCTTCCAATACACTTCTTATCAGAGCATTAATTTTTACATCTTTACCTTTGTCAGTTAAATATTTCTCTCTATCACTGATCAGTCTTGCCACACTATACCCGTTCATCCATTTCGTAATTAACATTGAAAGTACAAATGTAGCTTGTGGTTTAAAACCAAATGCATTGGGTGACAAATATTTATTAATTCGAGCCAAAACTTTGGTTAGTTCAATAACAGGTTCTTCACTAGCTGGATGCGGAGGAATGAGCGACTCAAGTGCACCATTTTCTTTCTTTATCAGAAAATATTTGTGCATTTCATCGATTGCTATCGGACTAACTCCTGGATTATTCTGATAAATCTCGTGCGGCAAATTGCATTCATCTACAACCATTTCTACTGATTCAATTAGCCGAGCATAATCCTGATTACCACTAACGCTATCTAAGATTCGTTGATCTTTTTTAGTCACTCCTTCAACTAAATAACTTAAAAGATATTCGAAATTAATATTTTCTGCGGATTCATTTCTTGGTGTGCCACGATTTACATAATCTATAAACTGACTTGAATTCCGTAATTCCTTTTCAACAGATGGCTTTATTTCATATGGCTCGCGCTCTCTTGGTTTTCCGTTAGGCCATAAATCTTGTCTAGACACATCAATACAGAACACATTACCTTGAAACTCTTGACCCCACCTCCCAGCCCTACCAGCTAAGTTCCAAAAGTCCTCGCTTGTCATAGCCATATTTTTCTTTCTGCCTTTTCTAGGCCCCCTTACAAAAATATTCTTACAAGAAAGGTTAACGCCCTCAACTAGAGTCGATGTACATACTAAAAACTGTAAATGACCGAGTTTAAATAATTCTTCTACTTTACCTCTTATTAGCTGTGGAATATTTCCATAGTGAAATGCGACTCCGTATTTTAGAAACTTCCCTAACAAAAACTTTTTATGGATTGTTTTTTCGCACAGTTCAATTAAATCCTGTATTTCTGGAATTTCTAGCTCCTTGCAGCCTTCTCTTATTTTTAAATCCACTATTAAATTGCAAACCTTTTCCGCATCACTGGGAATATTTACATAAACCAAATTTCCATGATTATGCTTTCCAAGGTTGTGAGCAATGAAAGCTAGCCGCTTAAGTTCACTGTTAGGGGTATTACTAAGCTCCAACTCTCCTATATCCACAACTTTTTCGGACACATATTGTATGTTCCAATTCTTAGGCTTCTTTGGTATCTGATTGACCCAAAACAAGTTTTGATTAACAGTCGCAACGGCATCATAAACAGAATCCTTTTTCTCTTTATTTGAATGTAAATCTAAGAGCTTTTGGGGATTTTTCGAGAATGGACTGGCATAAACGATTACGGTTTTTGGAGAAGCAGCTCTAAAAATTGCGTGCTGTAAAAGAACTCCCCTGTAAGAGTCAGATAGTTTATGAGCTTCATCTACGAATATATAATCAAATTCGACTTTATGACTTCCCAATAAGAAATGCAGCCGCTCTTGGGTAAATACAAAAACCTTTTTAAGTGTAGTGTCAAGAAATTCATGGTTCGGGAGAGTAACAACTTCATAATTATCCAAAGCTCCTCTAACACTATTTTTAATATCTTCGCTTACTTGACTAACCAGTGCCCTAGTGGGTACTAAATAGAGTATATTTACCTCATTTCCCGAGAGCATTATCTCCAAAAGCTTTTGGCAAAATATAAAAGACTTACCTGCTGCTGTTGGAGCTGAAACAGATAACACCTGATTACTAGAAGCTTTATTCCAAAAACTATTTTGAAACGCATTACCTTTAAAAGAATTTCCATTTGGCAAAAAGTTAGTGTGTTGCAACTCTATTTTGCTTTGAATTAAAACTTCATCCAATCCAATCTCATTTGTATCTTCAGCTTCTAGTAAACCTTTTGAGTTTGCTAGGGATATAAGAGGGTAATTCCCTAATTTCTGTAAAATAAAAATTGCTTTATCACGATAAAAAGCGGATAAATCAGGGTCAGTTATAGTAGCTTGACAAATTCTCAACACTTTATCTAACACACTGTAATTATTAGAGAATGATAAGACATCCGCACATTTTAATAAGTACTTAATATCAAATGAACCAATATCTTTCCGCTTTATTTGCTCATGAAACTGGCTTCCAATATTTTTTTCTAAAAGCGAATTAAATTGATTAATGAAAGCCTCAGAGGTAACAATTTGTGGGATTAAGCTTTGAATCATTATGCTAACCCCAACTCTTTACGGAATGTGCTTCTAAAGTTATCAACCGACTGAACTGGCAGATAAAAGAATATTACCTTGCAAAACTGAATATTATTTTCTGCTAATTTTCTTTCTAGATTTTTTTTCCAGTGAGTATTGAAGGAGTGCTCCACTTTGGCTTTCAAGTCTTCATTGGTTAGCTTTTTTACTGGATCGAACTTATAGGAAACATGATCAAAACCCACTAAGCAGACTGCACATGATTTTAATTTGTCATAATTCGGAGAATTAAAATCAAAATACTCTTTAATTGCTTTTTCTAACTGCTCATTATCTAAATCAATGAAATCAATCAAACGGATATCGCTATCAATTTCGGATTCCATTTTTAATATTGAAGCAATGCTTTCAACACACTCTGCTAATGCAGATGAGTGATCTGCGTGAAGTTTTGACTCCCCCCAAAAGACACTAAGCATACCATCATCATCTACACCTAAAAAAACACCATCTGCACCGTGAAAATGCACCTGCTCATCTGTCTTTAAATTCATTTTACATAGAATTTGAGGGTACTTGAGTATGCTTTCTGTTAAAGCGAAAAGAAGTAATTCTCCTCCTTCCCCTGATTGTTCCAACTTAGTAAACAACTTCCTTGCTTCTAGAGTAAGTCTCGTAAATTCTTCTGTGGAACCTGTCTGAGCCAATTTTGACAATGCTGCCTGCACTTTACTTCTTGGAATTGCATAATCGGTTATCTTCAAGCTCATGTATTTTATTAACTCGGTCAAACGAGGCCTTCCGTTAGCATCGACCTTAAGGTGATAACAATCCACTTTGTTATCGTTATACTGGTGCTTAACGACAGGAGAAATAAAGCTGGAAATGTCATCTAACTTGCCCCTTGCTAGGTCTTTTAGCATTTCACCGATTTTATCGAGATTCCCTTCCATAATATTCACTTTTATCTTTTTTTAATTAATTTTTAATAACATACAATGACACTTACATTAAGAAATACATTCACTGTGACATCATAAGTTACACTTTCAATCTCAATCTGTCTTAGTCAGTCAAAATTATTATCTGCTTTTATAAATTGATTTATAGTCGATTAAATCGACCAAACTGTTTTTATTCTTCAAATACAATTGGTACTCGTCGCCAGTTAATGTTGCGTCTTCTGTACAATCAACATTCCACTGGCGGAGTAAGTAAATTGCTAAAGCGGATCGAACCTCAAGGTGAAGCATGCCCTTTGTCATGCCATAGTCCATTTCAATCGCCTTGCTATGGCTAAGCCTTGGATGAGGTACTAGCTGCAATTCACACACCGTATTCCAAACACTATCTGCCTCAGCTAATTCATAATTATGAGGCTCTGCTTCTATTAGCTCTACTCGCTTGAATCGCGTGCAAACAAAATCCCGAAATTCTTTACCCTTACGATCATATGCTCTTACATGCCAACGGTGGCCGCTATTAACAATGGCATGTGGTACTAACTCTCTCTTGGTCGTGCCGCTGCTGAGTGACTCATATTCGCACCGGATTGCTGAGTTAGAGTAAATCGCTCGCATAATGGCAGAAATGATATCAGCGTTTGGATAAACCAACCGAATCGCATCAAAGCATGTTGGCGACTTCTCATGTGGCAACGAGAAGCCGTCTACAAAGCCGTTTGCCAATGTTCTTAGAACTGATTCGGGATCGTGCTCGAAAATGGCTCTGAATGTCTCTGTGCGCACATATCGCTTGTTTTCATGCATGAGCACAGCATTGCCAGGTGCCAACTCCCTATACAGAGAAAGGTCGCGAGTACATGAAGCCAAACCAGTTCCAAATTTTTGGATCAAGTCTGCTCTTGCTATTTGACCAAAGAATTCAAGGCTATAGTCAATAAAAGCGAGGCGTTCGCGTTGTGCATGATTCAGATTTTCGAGCTGCATACTTTAATAAAACCAAGTTTTAATCAAAGAACATTAGCTTAATCAGCTCTATGGAGCAATCAAATTGATGTAATCATTTTGATTACTTATGGGCTGATGGTGTAGTCTTAGTGAATAAGAGCATTCTAATTTACGTTTAGCTGCGTATATCTCGGTGTATTTAAATACGGACACATTTTGCAAAAAGGTGAGCATATGAACAAAGATGTTCATGATGATGAATTTGTATCGATGATGAGACTATGGGTCATTAAGAATGGTACTTACCCGCTCGAATTAATTACATTTCTGCGGGCAAAGAATCAGGAGAAAATTATTGCAATACCTCAATACGTCGATCCTGATGAATACCTTTATCTGGGGGCAAAGTCGTATGCAACATATCAGTCAGCATTAACAAAAGTAGGAGCGCTTATGGATAAAATGAATTACCCAGAAGCACTACATATATTTAAGGAAAACCACCCCCTAAGTGTGTCCAAAGCCGCTCAGAGAAATGATTTTTAGCTATATAGAGAACCTGCTTTAAATGTTTGAAGTTATTGTTAAGTTTGAAGTAAAAGATAATTCATTAACTATGGATGAGATAGATGATGCCCTCTTTGAAGCAGGATTCGATGATGCGATTGTTAGTCATCCAAGAAACGGAAGAGTTGCAATAGAATTAAGTCGAGATGCAACTAGTTATTCTGATTTAGTCGAATCAATTGTTTTCGAGGTAATGAATGCTATCCCGCTTGCAAAAGTCATCGGGGCTTCGTGTAAAAGTTGTCAAACAAGCCAAAAGCAACAACCAAACCCTTTCAAGAACAACGGTTTGGATAACCCAGGAGTTGATGTTACGACCTCTAGAACTCGCAGCCGACAAAAGCTTAAATATATTGCTGATATTGAAGACGATGATATTGTGAATGTTCCAGATGGCAAAGAGATGCTACATCCTGCTAGATATTTCGAGGCTTTGTACTTACATAAATTCCGAGCTCAAGGACTAGGCAATACTGACCTCGGTAAAATGTTAGACCTCCCGATCGAGCAATACGATGATTTTCTTAAAGGGAAAATAGGCGTAACAGTTTCTTTAGCTGAGCGACTTGAAGTGGTAAGCGGAATGCCGCGTGAATTCTGGTTACGCGCACAACGAAAGTTTGATAATTCACGTAAATAAAATTGTTGGTGATCAAAATGAAGGCTTATTTCAAAGTTTGAGCTTATCTACAAGGGTTGATTTCAGTACTGCGATCAGAATGAAGGCTTATTTAAATATTTGAGCTTATCATCAAGGCTTCATTTTAGTACTGCGATCAGAATGAAGGCTTATTTGAATATTTGAGCTTATCATCAAGGCTTCATTTTAGTATTGAGATCAGAATGAAGGCTTATTTGAATATTTGAGCTTATCATCAAGGCTTCATTTTAGTATTGAGATCAGAATGAAGGCTTATTTGAATATTCGAGCTTATCATCAAGGCTTCATTTTAGTACTGCGATCAGAATGAAGCCTTATTTTAATATTTGAGCATATCATCAAGAGCTGATTCAAGGCTAATTAAATACCATACGCAGGTTGATATATGATTGTGAAAGTAGGTAAAAATGGGGCTATTCCGCTACCTGACAACGAAGGATGCAAGTTTGCTATCGGTGATATTCTATTATGTAAGCTTACTGAAGATAAGTGCTCAATTGAGCTTGAAAAGTTTTCAGATCAATCTTTAAATGATCAACAAATTAAAGCCCACGGCTCTTTAGTTCGTGTTGAGCCACTTAACCCTGAAGATTACAAGTAAGTTATTCGACTCAAATAACTTATTCGGTATCTTAGTCATGGATGGCTGTAAGCACCCCTTCTTCAAACAGAAAGGAAGCAAATTATGCACAACTTATGATATGCACAGCAAGTTTACTCAGCTGATGATGTAAAGATAAATTATCGAGAATAATAAACGAACATTATATGTAACGACTAAATTAAACAAAGCTTAAAATTCATGGCAACATCAAAATTTAAACGCTTCACGTAACATTTACAAATCATTCACTTCTCCTAATTAGGAGTAATATCAACTGACTCAAACACGATCTGTGGCAATTTAGGATTTTTGAGCTCAACCAAATCTGACAGTTCTCAACTGATTAATTGCCGAAAAGATCGAAAAGTGGACGGTCAAGTAAACTCATTTTTGGACAGAAATGAGTTAGAGCCGACCAGTGGCTCTGTGTCATAAGCGTACTTGGTACAAAAACAAAGGCACCTCATGCATGTATCAAAAGGTGCCTTTTAATTGATTAAAAGTCGTTTTTATTTTTAACCGCTAATACTTGACCGTTTTTTGCAATTTGGAAGTAAAGCTTATCTTCGTTGCTAGCATTAGATGCACTAACTACATAGAAATTATCTTCAACGCTAGCAATCGAAAGTTGCGACTTATCAATATTTTTCCATGACTCATCTAACTTACCGACTTCAAAGCCAGCGTCTTTAAACGTCATCTTTTGAATATGTGTTGCAGCGATGCTAACAGCTTTCTGACCGCTGATGACACCATGATCTCCATGTGCCTGTACATTACTAGTTAGCAAGGCACCACAAAGCGCAACGATTGATATTAGTTTGTTCATTTTAGTCTCCATTTCGTATGAAATTCGTAAAGTTAAATTCGTTATTGTTTAAGGCCAATAACTTCGTATTGCCCTTTAACCAGTAGCTGTACTGACACTGGTTTATCTGATTTGTTTTTCCAATACCAACCATGAGAACCAGCAAATGGCGTGGTATAGCTGCCTTTCATTTCATTAGTTGTAGCAATAGCATAGCTTTCAAAATATCCCGTTGTGTCACCTTCAGGCTCACCATGTAAATCGAAGTACAATGGAGCACCATCTGTTAACCATTCATAAGACATTTTTTCATGCTGCTTCATATAAAATTTATATTCGATGCCGCGTCCCGCAGGGACTGTCACTTCTATTGTTTGAAACTCATCCGTGCCTTTAGTTGTCTCTAATGACGTTGTTTCCACTTCAGTCGCTTGTGCAAGTTCTGTTAAACCTAACTTGTTGCCAATACCTGTCGGATCGATGTTGTACTCTGCTGGTAAGATAAAGGTAACCAGTGCAATAGCCGCGACAACGACTGCTGAAATACTCGCTTTAACGAGTGTTTTGGTACTAACTGTATGTTGCATAAAATTCTCTTTTATTTCTGTATTTCTATAAGTTAAAAATCGATTAAATAGTGAAGTAACCAGTAAGTTGTAAGCCCATCAACATCACACCAGCACTCATTAGTGCAGTATTCGTGACTGTCGAAAAACGTTGAAATGACGGCAGTTTTCTCCATGCATTTATCATGATCAAAATAAGTGCGAGCGCAGCAAATTGACCAAGTTCAACACCTAAGTTAAAAGCAATCAGGTTGGTAATAAGACCTTCATCAGCTAGGCTAAATTCTTGTAATTTGGTAGCTAAACCAAAGCCATGAAACAGACCGAAAATCAGCACCGCCCACTGGGTATTAGGCTGCCAATTAAAGCAACGCTTAAAGCCTCCTAGATTATCGAAGCCCTTATAAATTACGGAGAAACCGATTATGGCATCAATTAAATAAGCGTTGACTTGTATGTCACTTAACACACCAAATAGCAGGGTTGTACTATGCCCAATAGTAAACATGGTGACGTACAACAGTACGTCACGGCTACGATATAAAAAGAAGATAACACCGACTAAAAACAGCAAGTGGTCATAGCCCGTTATCATATGCTTAGCGCCTATATATAAAAACGGGATAAACTGTACTCCATTATTTTGCTCTAAAAATGCTCTGGTTTTATCATCGACTCCGTGAGCAAAAGCTTCGATACTGAGAAGCGCTAACAGCGCAATCGTCAGATAGGTCAGTACTTTAATCATGTTACTTGGCATCTTGAGACTCCAATACTTCAACATCAGTCAAAATAGACTCCTTTTCTTTATGTAAAATTCTGTATAAGGCAGGAATGACAAACAGAGTCAAAATCGTTGACGAAATAATGCCACCAATGACTACTGTTGCCAGAGGTCGCTGAACCTCCGATCCTATGCCTGTGTTTAACGCCATAGGAATAAAACCTAATGAAGCAACCAGTGCGGTTGTTAACACAGGGCGAAGACGCGTCAGCGCACCATCAAAGATTGCATTATCAAGTGCTAAGCCACCTTTACGCAGCTCTCTAATAAACGACACCATAACCAGTCCATTAAGGATAGCGATGCCCGATAAGGCAATAAAGCCAACTGCTGCCGAAATTGAGAATGGAATATCACGTAATAACAGCGCAGCAATACCACCAGTTAATGCAAGTGGAACACCCGTAAAGATGATCATGGCATCTTTAAATGAGTTAAGCGCGAGGATTAACAAACCAACAATCATGATTAAAGTGACAGGCACAACGATACTCAGACGCTCTGAAGCGGATTGCAGTTTTTGGTAAGTGCCGCCATATTCCACCCAATAACCAGCAGGTACTTCAACGTTTTCATTAATAGCTGCTTGTATGTCTGCAACAAAACTACCTAAGTCCCTACCACGAACATTGGCAGTTACTACCACTCTACGTTTACCATTTTCACGATTTATTTGGTTAGCACCCGATATCAGCTCAATATCAACCAATTCTTTAAGTGGTACTGTATGTCCATCAGCCAAAGTTATCGGTAAATAAGGTATTGAATCGATATCATTACGTTTGGACTCTGTGAGCCTTACTACAATATCTGAGCGCACATCGCCTTGATAAAACTTACCTGCAACTGTACCACCCATAGCTGTTGCCACTTGAGACTGTACTTGGCTAATACTAATACCAAACTGCATCAGTTTTTCACGATTTGGCACAAGATTAAGCATAGGTAACCCTGTCGTTTGCTCAACTTGTATATCTACGGCACCTTCAACTTGAGAAATTGCACCCTCTATCTCACTGCCTAACGTAGTCAACGTATCAAAGTCATCACCAAACACTTTTATCGCAAGTTCAGCTCTCACCCCAGCTAACAATTCGTTAAAACGCATTTGTATTGGCTGTAAAAACTCATATCGGTTCCCCGGAATTGGCTGTACTAGCGCGGCTAACTCTTCTACAACTTGAGTTTTTGTCTTATCTGGATCAGGCCACAACTCGCGAGGTTTCAGGATAATGAAGTTATCTGCGACACTTGGCGGAACGGCATCTGTTGCAACGTCGGCAGTGCCTATTTTGGCAAAGACGCGTTCAACTTCTGGCATTTGTTTAATTTTATCTTCTAAAGATTCCTGAAGCGCGATTGCTTGAGACAATGACGTACCCGGAATTCGCAGCGCGTGCATGGCAATATCACCTTCATCCAAATTAGGCGCAAATTCACTGCCTAACTTAGTTGCCTGATAACCTGTAAAGCCAACTAATACTGTTGCGACTACAACAACTAACCAGCGGGCTTTTAATACATAGCTCAAAGCGGGCTTGTAAAGAACAGCAGCACCACGAATTATTGGGCTATGTTTTTCTTTCACGGGCTTTTTAAATAACAAGGCAACCATAGCTGGTACAAAGGTAACCGATAACACCATAGCACTAAGTAACGCGATAACCACGGTGATCGCCATCGGGTGGAACATTTTGCCTTCAACGCCTTCTAAGGCAAAAATTGGTAAGTAAACAGCGGTGATAATAAACACGCCAAATAGAGCTGGGCGTATAACTTCTTTTGTTGCTTCGAACACGAGTTCCATGCGTTCTTTTAGCGGCAGAGGATTGTTTCCTGCTTGACTTAGCCTGCGAAGACAATTCTCTACAATGATAATGGCACCATCGACTAACAAGCCAAAATCTAACGCGCCTAAACTCATCAGGTTTGCACTCACGCGAGTTTGTACCATACCTGTCACGGTCATTAACATGGCAAAAGGAATCACTAAAGCCGTTAAGAATGCGGCTCGGAAATTCCCTAACAAGACAAAAAGTACAACGATAACCAGAACCGCCCCTTCGGTCAGGTTAAGCTGAACCGTTTGCAGGGTTTTATCAACTAATTTAGTGCGATCATAAACAGCGGTTGCGACAATACCTTCTGGTAAAGTGGCGTTAATTTCTTTGAGCTTTTCTCCCACGGCATGGGCAACGGTGCGGCTGTTTTCACCAATAAGCATGAACACCGTACTCATTACCACTTCACGACCATTTTGTGTAGCAGCACCAGTTCTTAGCCCTTTGCCGTTTTCAATATCGGCTACGTCTTTTATATAAATTGATGAACCATCAAGTGACTTAAGCGGAATATTACCAATGGCAGTCATATTAGTAACCTGACCGGGCAGCCTTAACAACCACTGTGCGCCATTTTGCTCAATAAAGCCTGCACCTTGATTTTGGTTGTTTTGCGAAATTGCATCAACCACATCGGCTTGTGACAGCCCAAAAGCAAGTAACTTTTCAGGTTTGAAAGCGACTAATATTTCACGCTCAAATCCGCCTATCGGGTTCACTTCTACTACACCCGGCACCCGCATTAACTGTGGTCTTATTGTCCAGTCATGTACGGTTCGTAAATCCGTTGGTGTAATAGGCGTGCCATCAGCATGTGTAGCATCAGGCTCAGCATCAACAGTGAACATGAATATTTCACCAAGACCTGTCGCAATTGGCCCAAGTTGAGGCTCTAAGCCCAGCGGTAACTCAGCGCGTGCCGCTGATAAACGCTCATTAACAAGCTGACGGGCAAAATAGACATCAGTATCATCACTGAATATTGCAACCACTTGAGATAGGCCATAACGAGAAACTGAGCGGGTATAGGTTAACCCCGGTAAACCCGACAACGCGGTCTCTAACGGAAAAGTTACCCTTTGCTCAACTTCTAATGGCGTAAACCCAGCCGCTTCGGTATTGATCATTACCTGCACATTGGTGATATCGGGCACTGCATCAATCGGTAGTTTGGTAAAATTCCATATACCCAAACCTGACACAGCTAACACCATCACCATGACAAGGAATTTGCGCTTTATTGAAAAGCGTAAAATTGACTCCAACATTTATACGCTCCTAGTGATCGTGTGATGCGCCAGACTTTTCAATGTCGGCTTTTAAGATGTAGCTATTGTTGGTCACGTATTCGGTTCCCGCTTTTAGGCCACCTAATACTTCAATCCATTCGCCTCCAGCGCGGCCCAACTCAAGCATACGAACTTCATACTGCTCACCCACTTTGGCGTAAACAACAGTAAAGTCTCTAAAACCTTGTAAGCCAACACGCTTTACAGCCAGTGGCACATCAATGGTTGCAACTTCAATGTCAGCTTTTACGAAGCCGCCTTCGGCAAGGTTACGACCTTCTAATTCGACCCAAACTATTCTTGCCTGATCATCTCTCACGCTAGGTTCAATAAATGACACCTTACCTACAAGGGGGTCCTCATGACCTTCAATGTTTAACGTAACTGGCGTTTCCAGTTTAACCTTGGAATAATCCGAAGGATAAACCGCTAATTTGGCAATATGGCGATTAAAATTAGTAATGGTGAGTAAGGTTTTACCATTAGTTTGCTCACCCGCGTTTGCGAATAACTGGGTAATAACACCGTTAATGGGCGCTTTAATAACGTAGGGCTTAAGACTTTCATTACTTTCTACTGTGAATAGCGTTTGCCCTTTTTTAACAATTTCACCGTAATTGACGTGTAATTTGGTGATTTCACCATCGAAACGCGCAGCAATGTTTCGCTTAGCGTCCACAGGTAAACTTAATTTTCCATAAGCGGGTATGGTTTGATGAATTGTCGCAGGGCCTGCGATTTCAGTGTTGATTTCCATTGCATCGGCAACTGCCTGTTCAATTGTGGTGCGACCCTCGAAGTTGTCATATCGCCAATTGTACTTTTTACCCTGATAAGTTGCTTCAATGGCAACAACAAAAGAGTGAGGCTCATAAATCACCATATCACCGCGAAGAAAGTCACCTTGAGCATTGAAGTTAATATCATCAGTGCCATCGCCTAGGCGAATTAATTTTACGTTTAAATCGACATTCTTTGGGTCTATAGGTTGTCCATCATTTGTCGCCCAAACACGAAACTCTGGTGGCACACCAGTTTCAAAAATAGAGAGTTCAATGGCAAAATCACCATCTCGTAACATGCGCCCACGGTGTGGACCTTTCTCTGGTTCAGCTTGCTCTGCCGCAGGTGTTGATGCTGCAATAGCATTAGGTGCGACGACACCTGTGAATGAGATAATAATCGCCAAGCTTAATGACGACAGAATATTTTTATTTTTCATAAGTTTACTCATGGTTTTACTCGCTATCACTAACGGGCACGCCAGTTAGGCGTTGAATTTCAATATGCTGTAAATGCAAAGATTGATAAGCATCAAGTAACTGATTTTGGGCGCTTAGCAGCTCTCTACGTATATCACTCCACTGGTTGTAGCTAAGCTTACCGATATCAAATGCTTGACCGGCTTCCGTCAACGCGTTTTCTAGTACGGGAATTATTTCTAATTGAATCGTTTCAATGACATGATGGGAATGTGCCATTTCTTGCAATAGCACATAGAGCTGCGCATCGAGTTTCTGCATTAGGGCTTGTTGCTGACTTGCCAGAACATCTTGTTTTGCGCGTAAGGCAGCCATTGTTCCTGCATTTCTATTTTCACTTCCCCAAGGAATAGAGACACCCGCCACTAAACCAAAATCATCGGTCGTTTCATATCGTCTTAGTCCAGCAGTGAATTGCCACTGAGGTTTGGCTTCAATACGTGCAAGTTCCATTTGAGACTGGGCGATACGTTGTTCATTAGCGAACTGCTGTATTTGCGGGATTTGCTTAAGCTTGTTTAGCTGGCTTTCTACAGATGGAATTTCCGGCTTAAGCATTAAATTTCCCGTTAACTTAAGCTCAGCCTGAGGCTTACCCCATAAGGATGACAGTTGATAATGGCTGGCTTTTAATTCGTGCTCTAAATCTTCAACAGCCAGATTTCTTCGAACCAACTCAGCTTGAGCCAAGCGCATTTCGACATTAGAACTTTTGCCTGCTTTTACTCTTTTGACAATAGCGTCAACCACTTCCTGTGCCTGAGATACCGCTAATTGATTGAGCTTCAAGCGCTCTTGCTTTATCAAGATTTCAACAAACTGTTTAGCAACAATCGCAGATAAATCGAGGGCTTTTATTTTTTGCTCTACTATTACTGCATTTGCTTGGCTTTTTGCCGCATTAACTCTGCCATCAATTTGATCTTGTTGAAGCAACCAAGAGTATGTGAGCGTTGATTGCATACTTTGTAATGCGCTATGCTCACCTGTCCCTAACGCATCTTCAATCATTAAACCTATTTGAGGACGCTCTCCAATGCCAGCTTGCTCGATATTACCTTGCCACACAGCTTCTTGAGCTATCAAGGCTTTTAGCTCAGGATGACTTTGTAGAGTCATGGTCACAGCCTTGCTTAAATTTATAACCTGATGTGATGACTGTGATTGCTGCTGGATTTGCGCGTTTGCCAAAGAGGGGGTTGATGTTACTAAACTAACCCCCGTTGTTAAAACTAGACCAACAGCCAAAAACCGATTGCCGATCGGTTTTTTTCCGTTGCTTTTATAAAGATTAAATCTCATTCCATATCCTTAATTAATGGATGAAAAAAGTTTCGATAAAGTGATGAAAACTATCGACAGTGGATGCCGCTAGTACTGGCATAGTTGCCAATAATGCTAGAGTAATGATGGTAGTAGTAAGTGACGGTTTATTAATTGGATTTAATAAACCCTCAACACGAAGACTCGTGTAATCATGTCCGAAGTAGCTAACAGACGCCTGATCGCAATCAGTAGGAAGTGCTTTTTGAAGTCTAGCGACATCAATTAATGTCTGTGCGATATCAAGGTGGTCGTATTCTTTTGTGACCTCATTGTCGGCCATCTTTTCCGTCATTAAGACATATTGCTCGATTAGGGTTTGTTTTATACGTGACGGATAGAAGCTGGCAAGTGCCGTGAAAAGCACTTTAAATAACGGGTCTCTTGCCGTTACATGAGCCTGTTCATGATTAACGATAATATTAAGTTGTTCATCGCTAACTTGGGTTTGTAGTCCGGTTGATACATATATCTTGGGAGATATAAAACCTGTAGTAAAGGCAACAGGCACTTTAACAGGCATCAATAAATATTGGTTGCCATTAGTCGTCCTAGCATCTTGTGCATCAGTAAAGCTTAGTAAACTCGATAATGCGATGGACTGTTTGGTTCTAGCAAAAGTAGTCTTAGTTACGCGCCAAGCTAAATAGATTAGTGCTAAAAGTAGGGTTAACGCGTGCCAACTTGAAAAGCTAAAAATATCGATATGGTGCCAATGGGCAAAATCTTCGAACCAGCTTATGTTAAAAACTTTATCAAACCCTAACGAGTAAGGCATAAAGTAACTAATACAAGAAAAGGCTATCCACCAAGGTGCACTCACTAGTGACCACAATATAAACTTTTGACTATTAAAACTGACTTGTTTGAGTCTGAACAACACAAAACGAGATACGACTGCAACAGTTGCAATACCGATCACAAATGCAAGCACTGAAACACTGAGCAAATTTAGAACGATTGCCATATCTCCAACTAACATAATTAAGCCCGCTCCTTTCTAAGCTGGCGTTGTTTCTCGATCATTTTTTCTAATGTATCGAGTTGTTCGTCATTAAGCTGTGCCGAAGCAGAACTGAACGCCGCAATTAAGCTATTTTCACCATCATCAACAAAGTCACTGGTTACATTTGAAATAAGTTGAGCAATTAAGCCTTCACGATCTACTCTGGCTGAATAACAATACGCATGGCCTTGTTTAGTGCGTTTAAGTAATTCTTTTTTAAATAACCTATCAAGCGTACTTTGGATAGTATTTAACGAATTACCACGAGCTAACCCCAGTACTTTATGTACTTGCTTTGCATCCGCTTCTTTCACATTCCAGAAATGTTGAAGCACTAACTTTTCTAGTTCACCTAACTGCATAACACTTTACTCTATTTAATTCGTTGGCTATATTGTCACAACAAAAACCGATAGGCAATCGGTTTTTTCATTTAAGGACATTATATGGGTTGGCTAATAACTAAGTATTTGATCACCGCTACGGTCATTGTCGCGGCATCGGAGTTAGCAAAACGAAATGATAAACTAGGCGCACTCATAGTGGCCTTACCGACAGTCACAATTTTAGCCATGATTTGGTTATATGTTGAAAAGCAGCCGTCAGAGAAAATAGCCAATCATGCTTGGTACACTTTTTGGTATGTACTTCCCACATTGCCCATGTTTTTACTTTTCCCCATACTGATGCAGCGCTACAGTTTTTGGCTATCGTTACTCATCAGCTCATTAATAACTCTAATTTGCTTTTGGCTGTTTTCTTTATTACTGAAGCAGTTTGGGATTGATTTGCTTCCTTGAGGTTAGCAGCAAGGTCCGTTGTTCGCCCCCACAGCTGCCATTAGAGTATTTACGTTAACGCGTAATGGGGCAAAAGTATGTTATGGGTTTTAGCAACAAGAGTCAGTACCGCTTACTCTGACTCGACATTGAGGTAGCTTTATTTGTTCGAGGACTTACTTGGCTTAAGGCCTGGAGTGTTTCCGGGCGTTTTTTTATTGTCTCGTCGACGTTGATCTGGCTTGCCCGTTGATTTGGCTATTGGTTTTGGTCCTGGTTTCAAACCCATGATTTGATCCTTTTATTTAAAGAGGTTATTCCTCATTGTATAGTATTTGGGCAGTATCGATGGCTTTCAAGAGATGTATGAAAAACAATCTAAAAAGATCTCCAAGAGTTCTTGCCGATAACGCATGTTTTGATGCGTTTTAAAAATGTACTGCGATAAGTTGGAGGCACACGATAGCTAGAACTAACTAGGGTCTGCAATAGCTTAGTGTTGAAGAGATACAAGAGCTTCGTCGTGATATGCAAGAATCCTTAGCCTGGGCCATAGCTGAACTAAAGCGCCGGCGAGCCGCAATAAATGGAAAAACTCTGCGCATGGTATCGATAACGTTCGCCTTTATAACTAACTGTTATCTAAATAATTAAATTTATTGCCACAAGTAGCTTATCCATGACAACGCAAAATAACATAGATATGCTTTGGTTAATGAAAGAATTACTAGAGCATTCTCCCGATGCCTTCGGGGTATTCGATAATAATGACCGTTTGGTATTGTGTAACCCAAATATGGCTAATATATGGAGTCTAAGTAAAGACCAAGCTTTAGGGAAAAGTCATACTGAATTGATCAAGCGTGCACATGAGTTCGGACAAACCGTAAATATTGAAACAGAAGATATTGATGAATGGATTGCGGATATACGCACTAGACAGCGTACCCAAAAATATCGTGTATTTGAGTCTGACTGGCGAGATGGTACTTGGATACAAGTTTCCGAACTATTGCTAGACAATCAATTTATGGTGGTTTCAACACGTGATATCACAGAGTTGAAGCAAACCCAAATCAAGCTCCAGCAAGCTCTTGAACATATCTCAAAAATTGCTTCAATAGATGAGCTAACTCAAATTTTCAACCGCCGCAGCTTTAATGAGCGTGCTGAAGCTGAGGTTAAGCGATGCCAACGGTATCGCCACCCACTCTCTCTTCTTCTTCTAGATATAGACCATTTTAAAAATGTAAATGATACTTATGGTCACGCTAATGGCGATTTAGTACTACAAGCTTTTGCCCAGTTGTTTAAAGGTCATTTACGTGATAGCGATGTTTTCGCTCGCTTTGGCGGAGAAGAGTTTGCATTAGTTTTACCTGAAACCAACATTAGCTCAGCCGAAAAGCTCACTAACCGCCTAAGTAAATTATTAGCTCAGCAACAAATAACAGCAATCGATTCCAAAACTGTCATATCCATAACAGTATCGTCTGGCCTAACTGCCCTTGGTGATATTAGTGACAACCTTGATAACATGCTTATACGCGCAGATAAAGCCCTCTATGAATCAAAACAGAATGGCCGCAATCGCTGCACCATTGCCCGTTAAGCAAACGTTCTGATTATATTTTTGATTTGCCTTCATTATCACAGAATATTGAGTGTTCATATATAACTGAATGAATTCAGACGTTTTTCTTATTTGAAAATTCGTTTTTAAGCTTTGAAAGTTGCTTACTTTTGAAAATAAATATAGGCGGTGTTGAAAACTAGCTCCGAGTATTAGTTTAGAGAGGTTACTTGCATTATCAAATTAAGTCAGACCTTACTTACAATTAAGCATAATAAGATCTGAATTAATGATCAGTAAACTATGAATTAACTTATTAGAGTCAAGTACTCTTCTTCAGTCAACACTTCTACACCTTTATCTTTGGCTGCATTAATCTTGGTTTCACCGACTTTTTGACCAGTTACCAAATAGGTAGTATTACCAGTAACTGATTTAGCCACCTTAGCTCCTAGTGCTTTTGCTTGCTTTTCCATGTCACCACGAGAGCCTTGCTGCATAGAGCCTGTAAAAACAACAACTTTTCCAGCTATAGGTGATCCTGAACTTTCTCTATCAGATTCCTTAGGTGTGACACTTAAGTTAAAACCAAGGTTGTACACCTTGAAAAACTCTTCTCTAACGTTTGAAAGTCCCTCGACAATTGCTTCTGCACTTAGTTGTGCAAAGCCATCTATTTTTACCATCTCCTCGACTGATACTTCGAAAAGCTCAACGATTGAGTGGTGTTGAAGTAATTTTTCACAGTTTCCTCCAGCTAATCGGCTAACACCAAATGCTGCAAGAAATTTCCAATCTTCAATTTCGATGTCTTTACTTGCTTGCAATTGGTCAACGAGGTTTTGAGATGTTTTATCGCCAAATCCAAAACCAACAAACTTATGCTTTGGTATTTCATAGATTTCGTGAATATGCTTTATGCCGTAATTGGTTATTTTTTCAATGACTTTCGGGCCAAAGCCGTCGACATTACCTAATGTCTTAAAGAAATGAATCAGCGTATTCTCTGTTTGAGCTGGACAATCTGACTTATTTGGACACATTAAATGATCACCTTCCCATATAAGGTGAGCATCACAGCTAGGGCACTTTTCTGGCAACTCAGGTTTGGTTGGTTTTATAACCATTTCAATTTTTGGAATAACCAAGCCACTTCTAACTAGTTTAATGATTGCCCCTGGACCAACTCCATTTGTTTTCACCATATTATAGTGATGGACTGTTGCTTTGCTTAAAGTTGCACCACTCAGTTTGGTCGGGACCAATTCAGCTACAGGGGAAACACGACCAGTCCTTGAAGTCTGAGGAATAACTCTCAACACTTCAACTTCAGCAGATTCATTATTAACTTTGAACGCAATTTGCCACCTATGGAACTTTCTAGTAGCCCCCATATGTTCTTTAACTAGCGTATTAGTCGATTCTATGATTAATCCATCAATATCAAAATCAACTGCATTCCACATCTTTTCAAGAATACTCTCGAAATTTGACAACAATTCATCAATACTTCCTGTCCAGTTTTGTAATTCTGAAAAAGGGTAGAAAACACAGGCGCCGTCGTCGATTGCTTTTTGGACGTCTTCATCGACTTTCTTTTCAGCAATAATCGCTGCTTGTATATTTCGAGAGTTCTCAAATTTATCACTTAATACTTCATCAAAATAACTTTTCTTAATTACGATTTCACCGGGTCCTAATCCTCTTGCCGCGTTATTTGCAACTTTAAGACCTCGTTCAAATGCACGAGTAATGTCTTGACCCCTAGTGCCATCACCACGGGTATAAAGTGTTGTTCCATCATCATATGCAGCATAACCATCAAGCTTTGGAGTGATTTTTAGTTCAATTAACTTTCGATCAAAATTAATTTCTGAAGCTGCTTTTATAATTCTCTCAGTCCACTTTTTTATTTCTTCAAAAGAATAAGCCTTATCAGTCGACAGCATTTTTTGAGGGAGAGGGACCGTTTTACTGTCAATCAGAACTTCAGGCTCTACATTTGATAAGAAAGGATTGTCAGGATCTAAATCACGGAAGTAAGATAAATAGTCATCGTACGTCTTATCTTCAATAATAGGGTGGCCAGATCTATAAAGCGCATTGGCAACTTTAAGAAGTGTTTCCAACTCTTCAACACTGTACTTGCTTAAAGAAAAAAGATTCTCTACATCAGTGACACTAAGTTCTAGATTTAGCTTTTCAATAATAGCGATTTGGTTTTCGTTTAATTTATAGTTAGACATCACTACTACCCTTATGCTGCCATTTGGAATTCTAATTGCGTTCTATTTGAAACATTTGTGTTCAAGGTGACACCCATCGCACCAGTCCTTCCTACCTGAAACTCAACGTCCAGTAACTTAGTCACTTCTTCTTGCGCAGGAAACTTCTGCGCAATGGCCCAGCGAGGCGCTCGAGCCACAAATCCAAGGGCATTTTGCAGGTCAATACGGTTGACCTTAAACACAACGCCATCGATGTCATACGGCAAATTATCGCGCTTTTCCAAAATGTGGTTGTAGTATGCCAAGCAGCCCTTACCGCCCTCGGCGGTGTCAATATCAGGGCACAGCGGCAGCCCCCAATTACCCAACTGCTTAAGGCGCTCGCTGTGTGTTGTGGGCAGTTCAAAACTTTCGGGTTGCACAACGCCTAGCGAATAAGCATAAAACATCAGCGGGCGCTTGGCCGTAATTTTAGAGTCTAACTGTCGTAAACTGCCAGCCGCTGCATTACGGGGGTTGGCAAAAACCTTGCCTCCGGCCTCTTTTTGATGCTCATTTAATTTTGCAAAGCCATCACGGGGCATAAACACTTCACCGCGCACTTCTACGCGCTCAGGATAATGGTCACCACGAAGCGTTAACGGCACATTAGAGATGGTACGAACGTTCGCCGTGATATTCTCTCCTACCTGACCGTCACCACGGGTTGCAGCACGCACTAATTCACCATTTTCATACAGAATACTTACCGCTAAACCATCTAGCTTGGGTTCGCAGCTAAAATCTAACGTTGCCGAATCTTTTAGTCTGTCTTTTAAACGTTTTTCGAAGGCAAGCAGTGATTCTTCATCAAAGGCGTTATCCAGCGACAGCATAGGAACATCATGGGTAACTTGTTCAAAGGCCGATAACGCTGCGCCCCCTACTTTTTGACTGGGAGAATTCGGGCTTTGAAGCGTAGGATATTGTTTTTCTAGCGCAATAA
>VAOV01034904.1_pt1 | contig 27483 bp, 26 predicted proteins | sample 3393941 | NCBI WGS metagenome assembly VAOV01 (sample SAMN08290427, study PRJNA428436) | hydrothermal vent metagenome | isolation source: Deep-sea hydrothermal vent chimney | place: Indian Ocean: Southwest Indian Ridge | depth 2398 m m
CAATTCCCTGGTGGCCGAGAGAGCAGGCGATTCCGCCGGGGCAGCTTCACGTGACGGTTTACGATGTGGGCCAAGGGCAGTTAATAGAGCTGCGCAGTGCCAATTTTCGGCTGCTCTATGATACGGGGCCACGTTTTCGCAGTGGCTTTATGCCCCTGCAAAGCCTATGGCCCCCAGGTCAAGATTTTGACCAAGTAATGGTCAGTCACGCGGATACTGACCACGCCGGAGGCGTAGATGCGCTACTAGCGGATCACCAAGTAGCGCAGTGGTGGGCGCCAGCAGGGGAGTCGCTATCTATCCCAAGCCAGCGCTGCGAGCAGGGGCAACGCTGGCAGCGTGACGGTATTACGTATCGAATACTCTGGCCACCGAGCGGTGAGAACACTCTATCCTCTAATGATCGCTCTTGTGTGTTAGCAGTGTATGCGGGTGAACATAGCCTGCTGATCACCGGTGACGTAGGGAACCAAGTGGAGCGACAGCTTCTACCGCAGCTGAATGGCAACGTGAGTGTATTGGTGGCGGGCCACCACGGCAGCGGCACCAGCTCGGGTGTTCAGTTTGTGCGCGAGACGCAGCCACATCACGTGGTTTTCAGCGCTGGGCGAGACAATGCGTTCCGCCACCCTGCCGACGACGTTGTGCGGCGCTTTCGGCAGCAGCATAGCTGCCTATGGAACACCGCCCAGGACGGCGCGCTTAAATTTACGCTGATACCACAGCAGCCAGTCACCTTTCAGCCACTGCGGGCCTTGGCAGGTGGCCATAAGCGGTGTTGAAGCGCGCCACCATCAGGTAGAATCGCCCACACTGCACACTACTGCTGGGAGCGCGTGTGACTGATTCAGGTTGGATGCTATATAAACGGTTATTGGGTTACGTTAAGCCACACTGGCGTGCGTTTGCGCTGGCGGTGGTGGGTTTTGTGATTTACGCAGCTTCAAGTACCGCGCTGGCGGAAATGATGAAGCGGCTGATTGATGGGATTCAAAACCCAGACGCCGATTTTCGGTTTTTCCTGCCGCTGTTTGTAGTACTCATGTTTGCCTCTCGCGGGCTGGGCACTTTTCTGAGCACCTACTTTATGGCCTACGTGGGGCGCTATGTGATTCATACGCTGCGCTGCGATGTGTTTGCCCACTTGCTTCACCTGCCGGGTCGTTTTTTCGATCACCACTCCAGCGGCCACTTGGTATCAAGGGTCACTTACCACGTTGAGCAGGTAGCGGGTGCAGCGACCAATGCGGTGACGATCATCCTGCGTGAGGGGTTGTTTGTCGTGGGGCTGGTAGGCTATCTATTCTGGACCAACTGGATGCTAACGCTGCTGTTTTTGGGTGTTACTCCGATTATTGCCGGTGTGGTGAGCTATGTGAGCAAGCGCTTTCGGCGTATCTCCAAGCGTATTCAACACTCCATGGGCGATGTGACTCATGTGGCTTCTGAGGCGCTTTCGGGCTATCGCGTGGTACGTACCCACGGCGCAGAAGCGTACGAGAAACAGCGTTTTGAGCGCGTGAGTGAAGAGAACCGTCGCCAGAGTATGAAAGAGGCCATGACCCGAGCGGTTAGTTCGCCTGTCGTGCTCATGCTGGTGGCGATCTCTATGGCGCTGCTAGTGTGGCTGGCCATGGCGCCCTCGCTGATGGAAAACATGACGCCGGGGGAGTTTGTCGCCTTTATCACCGCCGCTGCCCTGATGATTAAGCCGGTGCGCCAGCTCACCGAGATTAACAGCGAGATTCAGAAGGGCATCGCAGCGGCCTCTGAGCTGTTTGGCCTGTTAGACCTCACCCCTGAACAGGATGAAGGCTCTCTCATTCCCAGCAAGCTAACGGGCAATGTGGTGATTGAGAACGTCAGTTTCCGCTATGGTGACGACCAGCCCAGCGTACTGCACAACGTGAATCTTAACGTTGCTCCCGGCGAGCTGGTGGCTATTGTGGGCCGCTCGGGCAGCGGTAAATCAACGCTCGTCAGCCTGCTGCCGCGCTTCTATTGCCCCAGTGAAGGGCAGATTTTGATTGATGGCGTGAATGCCGATGAGTACGCCTTAGGGCCGCTGCGCCAGAATATTGCCCTGGTGTCCCAGCAGGTCACCCTGTTTAACGCCTCCATTGCTGACAATATTGCTTACGGAGTGGCTGACCCAGACCCGGCCGCCATTAAGGCGGCTGCCGAGGCAGCCTACGCCAGCGAGTTTATTGAAAAGCTGCCAGAAAGTTACGCCACGGTCGTCGGCGAGAATGGGGTGATGCTCTCGGGTGGGCAGCGCCAGCGGCTCGCCATCGCCCGGGCCATTTTTAAAGATGCGCCCATTCTGATTCTGGATGAAGCGACCTCCGCACTGGATACCGAGTCAGAGCGCTATATCCAAAAAGCGTTGGAGCACGTGTGTAAAGGGCGCACCACCCTGGTCATTGCTCACCGACTCTCCACCATTGAGCGTGCCGACCGCATTCTAGTGATGGATCAAGGGCGGATTATTGAGCAGGGGACCCATCAGGCGCTGCTTGAAAAAGGTGGGGCCTACGCCGCGCTGCACCAGCTTCAGTTTCAGGAGAGTGAATGAGTCTTGCTCAGCGCTGGATAAAGGCTGCCTATGGCGGCAGTAACTGGCTAGTACCGCTCTATCCGTTGGGTGGTTTATACCGTTATTTTATGGAGCGGCGAGCACAGTGTTACCGCGAGGGAAATAAACCAGTTTGGCAAGCACCGGTGCCGGTGATCGTGGTGGGCAATATTACGTTAGGCGGTACGGGTAAGTCACCGCTTGTGGCCTGGCTTAGCCGTTGGCTGGTACAGCAGGGATTTTCACCCGGTATCGTCACCCGCGGCTATGGCGGTAAAGCGCCGCACTATCCTCTGTTAGTAACGCCTTCTACAGACCCAGCGCATAGCGGTGATGAACCACTGATGCTGGCACAGCAAACCGGAGTGCCGGTGGTGGCGGACCCGCAGCGAGCGCGGGGTGCTGAAAGGTTGGTGCAACAGGGCTGCGATGTACTGATTAGCGATGACGGCTTGCAGCACTTGGCCTTAGGGCGCGATATTGAGCTGGTGGTTATCGATGGTGCTCGCGGGCTAGGCAATCAGCGCTGCCTGCCCGCTGGGCCTTTAAGAGAAGCGCCCGGGCGACTTGCAAGTGTGGACGCTGTGATTGTCAACGGAGCGCTACAACGCCCGCTGGAAATATCTAGTGTGGCTATGCAGCTGGTACCTCAGCGCTGGCGCCAGCTGCCTACTGGGCAGCACTATCCGTTGCAGCCGCTGCCATTTGCGCTGCCGGTGCATGGGCTGGCAGGTATTGGCAACCCTCAGCGTTTTTTCAATACGCTGCGGGAGTTAGGCGTGGAAGGGGAGATGCATCCCCTGGCAGATCACCAGCCATTTGATGAACACACGTTTCAATTTATGCCGCCACGACCAATCATTATGACGGCGAAAGACGCCGTAAAGTGTCAGGCGTTTGCACCGTCTGATAGCTGGGTATTAGAGGTGGAGGCACAGCTTCCACAAGCATTTGAGGACTGGCTGGCAAACAGGCTGTCCGTACTGACACAAAGGGGATGCACCGATGGATAAGGAACTATTGGCAATGCTGGTTTGCCCGCTCTGCAACGGCAAACTGAAGTATGATCGTGACGCCCAAGAGCTTTGCTGCCACTACGACGGTTTAGCCTATCCCATACAGGATGGCATTCCTGTCATGCTGCCTGAAGAGGCACGGCAAATGGATGCTGATGAAAAGTTACCTACCTCGCCTGGCCGCACCGGAGAGGCGTGATGTCTGATGTTACGCCGCAATTTATTGCCGTTGTACCCGCTCGTTTTGGCTCCTCTCGCTTGCCGGGCAAACCGCTATTAGAGATCGCCGGTGAGCCCATGGTGGCCCATGTGTGGCGGCGAGCCTGTCAAAGCCAGGCCAACCGCGTAGTGGTGGCGACAGACGATACGCGGATTCGCGATGCCATGCTGCCCTATGGGGCTGACGTAGTGATGACTCGCGATGACCACCCCTCGGGCACTGACCGGCTCGCCGAGGTCTCCGACCATCTAGGCCTAAGTGATGACACGCTGGTCGTGAATGTGCAGGGGGATGAGCCGCTGATTCCTCCGGCACTTATTGATCAGGTCGCACTGCGCCTGGCGGATGACCCCGAGGCGGCGATTGCCACCCTAGCCGAGCCGATTGCGGATGTTGATACGCTGTTTAACCCTAACGTGGTGAAGGTCGTGCGGTCGCTACAGGGGCGGGCGCTCTACTTCTCGCGAGCGCCGATTCCCTGGGACCGCGAGCACTTTAAAGCGCAGCCAAGCCTACTAGAAACCGATGCTTGGCTGCGCCATATTGGGATCTACGCCTACCGAGCGAGTTTCTTAGCCGCCTATCGGGATCTAGCGCCCTCCAGCCTGGAGCAGTTGGAGCAGTTGGAGCAGCTTCGGGCACTACAGCATGGCTACGCTATTCAAGTGGCGCTGGCGAGCGCGATAAACCCCGCCGGAGTCGATACGGAAGAGGATTTGGCGCGGGTAAGGTCGCTGTTGTCTGCCGAGCGTGAAGGAGGCATTTCATGACGCGTGTTCTCTTTGTTTGCCTGGGCAATATTTGCCGTTCACCAACCGCGGAGGGCGTTTTTCAGCAGGCGCTCGACCGTGCAGGGTTAAGCAAACGCGTGGAAATCGACTCCTGCGGTGTTGGCAGTTGGCATGTTGGCAAAGCGCCCGATCCCCGTGCCCAGGCAGCTGCGCTGCGTCGTGGTATCGATATTAGCCATCTGCGCGCCCGTCAGTTAAAAGCGAGTGACTTCCTGGAATTCGACTACGTGCTGGGCATGGACAGCGATAACCTGGCGGCGATGCAGGCGCTAAAACCGGCCGACAGCCAGGCTAAGGTAGGGCTGTTGTTGGAGTATGCAGGACTCGCGAATACCGATGTTCCTGATCCTTATTACGGCGGAGAAGCGGGCTTTGAGCAGGTATTGGATATGATTGAGCAAGCCAGTACCGGACTGATTGCAGAGCTGACCTGTGGGCGCTGATAGCTTGGATGGGGCATCCGTCTGGGTGGACCTCACTACAGCCAATACGCTTCGCCTACCTTGCCAAGCGGCGCGCTACATTGCACCGACAACGCTCTCTAGCCTGCAGGCTGCCTTGTATAGCGCGCGTATTCATCAGTGGCCAATTACCCTGCTAGGCGGTGGCAGTAATGTGCTGCTGCCACCAACGCTTCACGGTATGGCGCTTCGCCCGGCACTTCGCCATTGGTGGCTGGAGCGCAGTGGTGATGACGTCACCGCCTATGTGGGTGCCGGTGTGAGCTGGCATGCCTTGGTAATGGCATTGGCGACGCATGGCTTGTGGGGGGTTGAAAATTTAGCGTTGATCCCTGGCGATTGCGGCGCTGCACCGGTACAAAATATTGGTGCTTATGGTGTCGAGCTCAGCGATGTGTTGAAAGCAGTCCAGGTTGCCGAGTTGGCCACTGGCGAGATGTACTGGTTGAACGCTGATGCGTGCCAGTTTGGCTATCGCGACAGTATTTTCAAGCGAGCACTAGCGGGTAAGGTAGTGATCACCCAACTTGCGCTGCGGCTGTCCGCCACGCCGAGGCCCGTGCTGGGTTATGGCGATTTGGCGGCTCGCGTGTCGGAGTCACCGACCCCTTTGTCCGTGGCTCAAGCGGTCTGTGCGATTCGCCAGGAAAAATTGCCTGACCCAGCTGTGCTAGCGAATGCGGGCAGTTTCTTCAAGAATCCGCTAGTGAGCAATGAGCATACGCATCGGCTGTTGAAGGAGTATCCAGACATGCCGTATTTTCCTCAGCCCAATAACCAAACTAAGCTGGCAGCAGGCTGGCTGATTGACCAGTGCGGCTTAAAGGGGCAGCGCCTGGGAGCATTTGGCGTCCATGAGCGCCAAGCGTTAGTGCTGGTGCACTTTGGGGGAGGAGATCGCCCAGGACTGCTGAGTTTTGCAGACACTATTGCTCAGACCGTGTTTGATCGGTTTGGTGTATTGCTAGAGCTAGAACCGCGGGTGATCTAACGTCTGCTTATCTTTACCACCCATAAAAAACCCCGCCGAAGCGGGGTTGTTTGTTGCGAGCACTTACTCTTGCGAGTTTTGCTGTGCCTGCTGCTTGCGTAGTTCGCGCGGGTCGTTATGGGCACGACGGCGACGACGCGGTTTTGGCGCCTCCTCATCAGCTGTCGGGGCCTCGCTAACGGGATTTGCCGCTGGCGCATTGTCGGCGGGTTGCGCTGACACGTTCTCTTGCTCTTCTGGAGCAGGGGCCGCTTCCATCTTGGTAGCCGTCTCGTCGTGAGCTTCAGCAGCTGGCTGCTCGCTCGCTTCTGTTGAAGGCTCTTGATCCGCCGCCGGTGAAGGCGCTTTCGCCGTTGAGGGCTCTTCACTGACTGTTGTGGCTGAAGCTTCTTCATCCGTAGAAGCCGCTGCTTCGGCGTTGGCAACCGGAGTGTCTTTAACGCTATCCTGCTCAGCAGACTCAGCAGACTCATTCGTTACCGTCTGAGTCTGAGGCTCTTCCGTGGGCACTGTGCTTTCAGCAGCAGCTTCTGCCGCACTTGCTTCTGCAGCTGCGTCATTCGCTTTCGGCTCGCTCTCTGCGACGTGCTCGGCAGCGGTTTGCGGCGCTTCCGTGGCGTCTTGGGCTGCGGTTTCTTGAGCCACCGGCGGCTGTTCCGCTTTGAGGTCGTCAGTTTGAGCATCGGCGGCCTTGGTCTCGTCAGCGTTTGGCGCGCTCAAGGCTGCTGCATCGCTGCTGTCAGCCGCTGGTGTGCTGGTGGCTTCGTGCTGCACTGACTCAGGCTGAGCCTGACGGCGCTGGCGCGTCGACTTGCGTGCTTTGTCGGCGCTGTTGGCCGGGCGCTCAGCAGTTGTGCTGTCGTCCGCTGCCGCTTGAGCCTGCTCAGCGCTATCGTCTTTTTCGCTGCTTACTTGCTCAGTTGCTGGCTTGTCAGCCGGTGTTGGCGATGCTTCCGTGTTGTTGTCAGGCGCGCTAGCGGCTTCAGATGTCGCTGTGGCTGCCGGGGCTTCTTGGGGCTGAGGTGCCTGCTCCGCTTCTGCCTGCAGTTTCAGCTGTTCTGCTTCCGCTTGAGGGTTTAGCGCCTGCTTGCGCGAACGATGACGCGGGTTGTTACGCGTACGCTTCGGCTTGCCGTCTTCTTGCTTGCTGTCGTCAGCCTGGGCCGTAGGCGTGCGTTCATCGCTTTTGGGCTTGGCATCACGTGGCTTGTCACGACGGTTATCCGGCTGGACGGCAGGCTTGGCTGCCTCCTCTTTAGGAGCGTCCTTGTTTACGGGCTGCTCTTTCTGATGCGTGTTTTTCGCGTTCTCTTGGGCCTTGGCATCGTCCTGCTGCGGATGACGACGACGGTTGCGGGTGCGGCTGGGGCCGCTGCGCTTATCGCTTGCATCGTCATTGCGAGGAGTGGCATTACCGGATGGCGTGCTGCTGCGCTGCTCGTTTTTGGCCCTGGTGTCGCTGCGCTCCTGAACAGGTTTGGAGCGGCGTTCACTGCGTTGCGGGCGGCTACTCTTCGGCTGTTCAGTCTGCTTACTTGGTGCCTGGGCTTCCTGAGCTGGCTGCTGGCTGCCGTCATCGCCGCCCAGCAGTTTAGCAAAGCCGCGGATAAAGCGGCCAAGCACGCTGGGCTGTTCAGCAGTAGCGGCGGGTGCAGGGGTGGCTGCAGCCGCTTTAGCAGGCGTTTCTTCTGTTTGCAGCGATGCCGGTGCTGGGGCGTTGTGTACTACGCTCTTAACGGCCGCTTCGGCCCGCTGTGCAGGCGGTGCAAAGCTAGGGTCAGGTTCTTTGCCAACATCGGTGTCGGTAGACAGCTCGAAGCTGGAGAGCGTATGGCTCTCGTCTTCGTCCAAATGGTCATCCCGCAGGCGTTGAACATCGTAGTGCGGAGTATCCATTTCTGGGCTGGGTAGCAGCACCACGCGAACGCCTTGGCGAGACTCGATATCTGCCAGTACGCTGCGCTTTTCATTTAGCAGGTAAGTGGCCACCGGTACCGGCAAGATGGCGCGAATCTGCGCGCTGCGCTCTTTCATTGCCTCTTCTTCAATCAGGCGCATGATCGAGAGCGATAGTGAACGCACGTCGCGGATGGTGCCTTGGCCGTTACAGCGTGGGCACACTACGCCGCTTGTTTCGCCCAGGGAGGGGCGTAGGCGCTGGCGCGACATTTCCATTAAGCCAAAGCGTGAAATGCGCCCAATTTGTACCCGAGCACGATCTAGCTTCAGAGCATCGCGCATGCGGTTTTCGACTTCACGCTGGTTGCGCGCAGGGCCCATGTCGATGAAGTCGATCACGACCAAGCCGCCAATATCTCGCAAGCGAAGCTGACGGGCAATTTCGTCGGCCGCTTCGGAATTGGTTTGCAGCGCTGTTTCTTCGATATCGCTGCCCCGCGTAGCACGCGCGGAGTTGATGTCGATGGACACCAGAGCTTCAGTGTGGTCGATTACAATCGAGCCACCAGAGGGCAGTTTTACTTCCCGCTGGTAAGCGGTTTCAATTTGCGACTCAATCTGGAAGCGAGAGAAGAGGGGGACCTCATCTGCGTACAGCTTAATTTTCTGCTGGTAAGAGGGCATCACCTGGCGGATAAATGCCAGCGCCTCGGCGTGAATCTCGGGGCTGTCGATCAGCACCTCGCCGATATCCTGACGAAGGTAGTCGCGCATGGCGCGAATGATGACGTTGGATTCACGGTAGATTAAGAACGGTGCAGAACGCTTACCGGCTTCTGTGGTGATGGACTCCCATACCTGAACGAGATAATCCAAGTCCCACTGAAGCTCTTCTGGGCTACGGCCAATGCCTGCGGTGCGAACAATGAGGCCCATTTTGTCGGGCACAGTAAGTTGGCCCATGGCGTCTTTTAACTGGCTGCGATCATCCCCTTCAATACGGCGCGAAATACCGCCCGCACGAGGATTGTTGGGCATCAAGACGAGGAAGCGACCTGCCAAGCTAATAAAGGTGGTCAGCGCTGCCCCTTTGTTGCCGCGCTCCTCTTTATCGACCTGAACAATGACTTCTTGGCCTTCTTTGAGCACTTCTTTAATGCTCGGACGGCCAGAGACATCTTTGACAAAATATTCGCGGGAGATTTCTTTCAGCGGAAGGAAGCCGTGGCGCTCAGCGCCAAAGTCAACAAAAGCAGCTTCGAGCGAGGGTTCTACACGGGTGATTTTACCCCGATAAATATTGGCTTTTTTCTGTTCCCGAGCGCCAGATTCAATATCTAAATCATACAGGCGCTGTCCATCTACCAGTGCGACCCGCAGCTCTTCCGGCTGGGTCGCGTTAATTAGCATCCGTTTCATGTTGTCTCACGTAGCATGGCGTGCCGAAGCGCTTTTAAAGGCTAGCGTCGGCGAATCGCTGGGTGCTGCGTGCTTGTGCTCGGCGCATGGTTATGCTGACGCATTAAGCCGGGAAGGCAGTTTTGCCGACCCGGCCGAAAGGGCGTTGAGTACGTGGCGGCGGCAGAACATGTTTCGGTGGCTGTCACGTCCATCCGGCTCTGCTGACACCGCCCACACCTGGCATTCATCGATTCACCAACGCCGGTATCGGCACAGCGTTGATCTTTGCGCCCCAGAATTGGCAGTGCCTTGTGACGAAAAGGGGCTGCCACTCTGAAGCGTAACGTTTATTTAGTGACGGGCCTGCCGTTGCTGGCATGACCTGACGCTCTCTGTCGTTACCCATTTACTTAACGGCAGAGTTACTACATTTCAATACGTGATAAGCAGGTAGTGCGTACACTGATCCATGCTTTTTCGCTCTGACCTGCGTGTTTGTCGGGCAGGTGCGAAGGCAAAACGTGGGCAATCATTCGCCATACAAGGATTATATAAGCGGGCCACGTTCGGCCCGGCCACGTTGGCCGATGAGCGCTTTGGAATATAACAGTAAAGACAACCACCAGCAATTGACGCAATGCCGGTGGGTCTACGTTAGAATGCCGTTTTTAGCCTGACGTTAAAGAATGTCACCAGGAGTGCGCGGCAATGTCCGAAGGGCGTGAAGTACAGTGGGTGGATATCGCCCCGGAACAAGCGGGTCAGCGAATCGATAATTTTTTAATGACCCGGCTAAAAGGTGCACCTCGTGCATTGATCTACCGCATCGTGCGTAAGGGTGAGGTTCGGGTCAATAAGAAACGGGTAAAAGTGGATTATCGCCTGCAAGCGGGCGATTTAGTACGTGTTCCGCCACTGCGCCTAGCGCCTAAAGAGGCGGTGAAAGAGGTGAGCGATAATCTGCGCGACCTGCTTGTCGGCAGCGTCATTATGGAAGGGCCCGACTGGATGGTGCTGAATAAGCCGTCAGGCTTAGCAGTCCATGGTGGCAGTGGCGTTAAGATTGGTCTCATCGAGGCGTTGCGCCAAGTGCGGGACGACCTAACGTTCCTGGAGTTAGTGCACCGCCTGGATCGTGATACCTCAGGTTGTTTGCTGCTCGCCAAGTCTCGCGATGCGCTGGTAACCCTTAATGAGGCGTTGAAAAAGCACGGCATGGATAAGCGCTACTTGGCGCTGGTGGCCGGGCGCTGGCCGGCCCGTAAAACTTATGAAAGTGCTCGGTTGGACCGTTTTGATGCAGGTAACGGCGAACGGCGCGTGCGGGTAGATCCCAACGGTAAAGTGTCGCGCACCCACTTCTCTGTAGTGGAAACCTTTGAAAAGGTCACGTTAATTGAGGCTGAGCCCGTTACGGGGCGCACACACCAGATTCGTGTGCACGCAGCCCATGCTGGCCATGCGCTGCTGGGGGATGATAAGTACGCTACTCGTGAGAGCGGCTTGTTAACCAAGCAGCTGGGGTTGGGGCGACTTTTCCTCCATGCACGCTCGTTAACATTCCCCGAGCCTGGCAATGGCAGGCCGGTGACGGTAAAAGCGCCGCTTCCGGAGGCGCTTGAAGAGACGCTCAAGCGCGCACGTCAATAAAAGAGAACTGTTATGCGCTATGAGCTAATTATTTTCGATTGGGACGGCACACTCATGGATTCTGTGCCGAAGATTGTTTCCTGTATGCAAGCAGCAGCGGCAGACGCTGAATGGGGTGAGCTTGAAGTCAGCGCCATTGAAGACATTATTGGGCTGGGTCTTCCTGAGGCGATTGCCAAACTCTGCCCAGGCATTGAGCCAGAGCAGGCGGAGCGCTTGCGCCAGCGCTATTCCCATCACTTTGTTCATGGTGACACTACGCCTATGCCCTTTTTTGATGGGGTTGAAGCGCAGTTGGCAAGGCTGAGAGAGCGGCCCCAGCAGCGGCTTGCGGTGGCGACGGGTAAGAGCCGTCGTGGGCTTGATCGGGTTTTTAATGAAACAGGTAGCGGGGGGCTGTTCCACACTAGCCGGACTGCTGACGAAACGCGCTCTAAGCCCCACCCGCAAATGCTGCTAGAGATTTTGGCTGAGCTTCAGGTTCCAGCAGAGCGAGCGGTAATGGTGGGCGATACTGAGTATGATCTTGAAATGGCGCGTGCTATCGGTATGGATCGGGTGGGCGTAACTTACGGAGTGCATACTCCCGCTCGGCTAGCCGCTAGCCAGCCGGTGTGGGTCGCTGAAGACGTGCCGTCGCTATTTGACTGGCTGCGTCATGCATAAGGGCGTCCTTAAACGAAGAGTAGGAGCTGACGATGAGTGATGAGCAGCAGCGCGGTGGTGACAGTGAAGAGGCTTCTCAAGGTGAAGATCAGCGTGGTGTTCATGATCGCTGGACCCAGGGGCCGGATGTCTCCACCAAGGCACAAGAGTCTCCGTTGCCAGGTGGGCAGGATGACGATGCGGAAATACTCAGAGAGCGTCAGCGCCTAGCGCAGCTTGAAATGATGGATCGCTGGATTGGTGGCGTCTTGACCGAGCAGCGTAGAACACGCCGTTGGAAGCTGTTTTTTCGGCTGATGCTGCTGGCGCTAGTGCTGGTATCACTCACGGTTACGTTATATCGCGTGTTTTTAGCCGAGCCGTCAGCCGCGGTGCCTGCGCAGCAACATCTTGCATTGGTGGAAGTGCATGGCGTGATCGCCAACGATTCGCCCGCTAATGCTGAGCGTATTATTCAAGGGTTAAACCGGGCTTGGGAGAGTCAAAGCGCGTCGGCAGTGGTGCTGCATATTGATAGCCCTGGTGGAAGCCCAGTGCAGTCGCAGCGTATTTACTCGGAGGTTATGCGGCTGCGTGAGCAGGGAGATAAGCCGATTATTGCCGTGATCGAGGATATCGGTGCCAGCGGGGCGTACTATATTGCCGCTGCGGCGGATGAGATAGTGGCATCTCCCGCCAGCTTGGTGGGCTCCATTGGGGTGATCTATGCCGGTTTTGGCTTTCAAGAAGCTATTGATGAGCTGGGCGTCGAGCGGCGGGTGATGACTGCAGGCGAGAACAAGGCGTTTTTAGATCCGTTCCAGCCCTTGGATGAGGAGGTGGCTCGTTTCTGGCAGAGCGTGCTCACTCAAACTCATGAGCAGTTCATCAATGATGTACAGGCTGGGCGTGGTGATCGTTTGAGTGATAGCCCGGAGATCTTTTCCGGGCTGATCTGGAGCGGTGAGCAGGCGCTTGGCTTGGGGCTGGTCGATGAGTTGGCAAGCCTTGAACAGGTGGCGCGTGCTCAGGTGGGTGAGGCATCATGGGAGAACTATACGCCCCGCCTGGATCCCTTTGAGCGCCTAACGCGGCGTTTTACCCAGGCCGCAGCGGAAGTGCTTGGCTTGCACAGTAGTCATGCGCCTATAAAGTTTCAGGCGCAGTAGCATTAGGCATCGCCAAGCGGGTTCATGCCTGCTTGGCGAAGCATGTCGCACAAGGCAATCAGCGGCAGACCGATCAGCGCATTGGGGTCACGCCCCTCTAAGCGCTCAAACAGAGCAATGCCTAAGCCTTCCATGCGAAAACTGCCGGCGCTATCCAGTGGCTGCTCTATTGCTACGTAGCGCTCAATCTCCCGCTCGCTCAGCGTGCGGAACACCACGTCAAACGGTTCGATATGGACCTGATGGCGCTGGTGGCGCGTGTCTAATAAGGCCAGGCCAGTTAAAAAAGTGACTCGTTGGCCTGAGAAGCGGGCTAAGTGAGCGCAGGCCCGCTCCGTAGTATGGGGTTTGCCGAGAATATCCCCTTCAAACAGAGCAATCTGATCAGAACCAATAATGCAGTGATTGGGGAAACGTTCCGCGACGGTATTAGCCTTGCTCAATGCTAGGCGGTGAACGAGTGCCTTTGGTGACTCGTCTGGAAGTGGCGTTTCGTCAATATCGGGCGAGTAGCATTGGTAGGGCAGGTGTAGCCTGTCCAGCAGCGCTTGGCGGAAGCGCGAGCTGGAGGCGAGCACAAGAGGGGCGTTTTGCGTTTGCGGCACTATCGTCTCCTTGTGGCCTGAATGGCGCAATATGTACTGGCAATGAGTGTAGCGAAAGCCCAGCGGCATGCCTATTGACGCTGTTTTCATCGATAAACCGATAAGAATTATGCCATGAGCTTTGACACCAGGAGGGCGAGTGCCTATCATTGCGCGCCTATGTTGACCTCACAACTCCCCAGCCGGGTTGAGCCTTATAAGCTTGCAGCCCGCCGCGAACGACTTGAAGGCTTAGTGGCGCTGAATAAGCTGCCCCGCCTCGCTGAAGAAGCGGGTGACCAAACCGGCGACTGTCACGTCGTGCTTGGGTTTGGTGTAGATGCCCAAGGCCGTCGCGAAATTCGTGGCCATTTGCAAGCGACCCTGGCGCTGCCTTGTCGCCGCTGTATGGTGCCGCTTAGCCAAGACGTTTCCAGTGACTTCCTGCTTGGAATGATTACCGACGAAGCCTTGGCGGCCGAGCTGCCTGCCAGTCATGAGCCGGTGCTGGTGGAAAATGAACAGCTGGACTTGCTGACGGTAGTTGAGGATGAATTAATCCTCAGCCTGCCGCAGGTGGTCTATCACGATGAGACCGAATGCCATGTCTCGGCGGAGCAGCTGGTCAGCAAGACCGAAGGCGCGGCGGATGAATCCGCTTCAGCCAAGAATCCTTTCGCGGTGCTCAATGCTTTGAAAAGCAGTGGCGCTTTGAAAGGCAAAAAGTAAGCATCACTTACCCTACATACCTTGGAGTAAACACCCATGGCAGTTCAACAGAACCGTAAAACTCGTTCCAAGCGCGGCATGCGTCGTAGCCATGATGCGCTGAGCGCACCGACTCTTTCCCAGGATAAAGAAACCGGTACCACTCACCTGCGTCACCACGTTTCTCCGGATGGTTTCTACCGTGGTCGTAAGGTAGTTGAGGTTTAATCCTTAACTCTCTAACGAGTGGCGAAACAGAGTGGGTGCATTGCGCCTAGCGATTGATGTCATGGGGGGTGACCAAGGCCCTCGTGTCATCATAGAAGGCTCTGCAAGGGCAGTAATTGAACGTCCTGACCTAGAGCTCGCTCTGTTTGGCCCGCGTCAGCGTGTTGTCGCTGAGCTTTCGCGCTTGCCGCAGCCCTTGGCTGCGGCAGCGTCACGTTTAGTCGTCTGCGATGCGCCTGATACTGTGTCACAAGATGCTTCTGCTGCCTGGGCGTTACGCTCTGGGGATAAGACCAGCATGGTGCATATGTTGCGTTATGTGGCACAAGGTTATGCTGCAGCGGGTGTTAGTGCAGGAAACACCGGTGCACTAGTCGCGCTTGCAAGGCGTGAGCTTGGTATGCTGCCAGGCTTTTCCAGACCTGCTATCAGTACGGCGATTCCTGCACGGGGTGGTCGTCGCTGTTATTTGCTGGATTTAGGCGCAAATGTGGATTCGCCCGCATCACGGCTAGTGGATTTTGCCATGATGGGTGCGGCAATGGCGCAATGTATGGATGGTATTAATTGCCCTCGAGTCGCGCTATTGAATGTTGGCGCGGAAGCGACCAAGGGCAGTGCGACGGTGCGAGAGGCTGACCGGCTGCTGCGTGAGCGCGCTACCACATTAAGTTTTGCTTATCAGGGGTATGCCGAAGGTGGTGACATCTTCCAGGGCGATATTGATGTCATGGTCTGCGATGGCTTTGTTGGTAACGTGGTGCTCAAGGCGAGCGAAGGTTTGACCCGTATGCTGGTGGAGCGTGTGCAGATGGCGTTTGAGTCACGCCTATGCGGGCGCTTAGCAAGTTTACTGGCCAAACCTGTGCTGAAGCGGCTAAAGCAGGAGCTTGACCCCGTTCGTTATAATGGCGCAAGCCTACTTGGGTTAAAACGTATTGTGGTGAAAAGCCATGGTGGCGCCCGTGCAGATGGGTTCTACTATGCTATTCAGCGAGCGCTGCAGGAAGTAGAACATGACTTGCCTACTCAGCTTGCCAAACACTGGGCTTAGCTCAGTGGGCAGATGAGTGGGTTACAGCAATGCGTTGCACGACTTTTGCGGGTTATCGGCGGCAGTAGGATGTGCCAACAGCCGTTTTATAACGGGGCCGATAGCCACGCCTATCGCTCAACTGAGCAAATGCCTACAAGAGCAAAGGTGAACGACATGTCTCAACCCCTTGCCCTCATTTTTCCCGGGCAAGGCTCTCAGCAGCTTGGAATGCTGCGAGAGCTAGCCGAGCGTTACAGTGTGGTGGGAACGACATTTGAGGAAGCGTCTGACGCGCTGGGCTACGATTTATGGAAAGTAGTCCAAGAAGGGCCGGAAGAAGCGTTGAATTCCACGGCTTGCACGCAGCCTGCGCTGCTGACATCAAGCGTTGCCATCTGGCGCGTCTGGCAGGAGCTGGAAGGCCCTCGCCCCAGCGTGATGGCGGGCCATAGCCTGGGTGAGTATAGCGCTATGGTCTGTGCGGGCGTGATGGGCTTTGCAGAGGGTGTCCAACTGGTGCGCCTGCGCGGAGAGGCAATGCAAGAAGCTGTACCTGCTGGTGAAGGCGGAATGGCCGCCATTCTTGGGCTTGATGACAGCGCGGTGGAAGCCGCTTGCACAAGCGCTGCCCAGGGCGATGTCGTTTCTGCAGTTAACTATAACTCCCCGGGTCAGGTCGTCATTGCTGGTAGCAAAGCAGCCGTTGAGCGTGCCATTGCTGCTTGCCAAGAAGCGGGCGCTAAGCGCGCACTTGCCCTCCCTGTGTCTGTTCCTTCTCACTGCGCGCTGATGCGACCTGCTGCTGAGCGTCTTGCCGAAGCGATGCAGGCGATTGAGCTACGTGCCCCTCGCTATACTGTTATTCAGAACGTCGATGCCCAGGCACATGCAGATGTTGATACGCTGCGCACTCGTTTAATTGAGCAGCTCTACCAGCCGGTGCGTTGGTCCTCCTGCGTAGAAGCAATGTCTGAGCAAGGTGCTAATGTCTTCATTGAGTGTGGCCCAGGCAAAGTGCTGACAGGTCTTAATAAACGTATTGTGCGCGGTGCCAAGGGGCTAGCGGTGAATGACCCCGATAGCTTGGATGCAGCGCTTGAGCTTGCGCGAGAAACATTAGCAGGTAGTGCGTGATAAACGGCTATTTTCAGCTACCCTTGCTTAGTTCAGTGGAAGGAAACGTGTTATGACGCAAGAAAAACGAGTTGCCTTGGTGACCGGTGCGAGCCGCGGCATTGGTCGCGCTATCGCCCATGAACTGGGCCGCCAAGGGCGTATTGTCATCGGCACAGCGACCAGCAAATCTGGCGCAGAAAAAATCGATGCCGACCTGAAAGCTAACGGGGTTGAAGGCGCTGGTATGTGCCTGAACGTGACGGACCAAGCGAGCATTGATGAGGTCCTGAAAACCATTGGCGAGCGTTTTGGCGCCCCGACTATTTTGGTTAACAATGCGGGTATCACTCGTGATAACCTCCTGATGCGGATGAAAGAGGAGGAGTGGGATTCCGTCATGGATACCAACCTCAAATCTGTATATCGCGTCAGCAAGGCGTGTCTTCGTGGCATGACCAAGGCGCGTTTCGGGCGGATTGTATCGATCAGCTCTGTAGTGGCAACCATGGGCAACCTGGGCCAAACTAACTACGCTGCTGCTAAGGCAGGTATGGAAGGCTTTAGCCGGGCGTTGGCGCGAGAGGTTGCTTCCCGTGCCATTACCGTAAACGCCGTTGCGCCTGGTTTTATCGCCACCGACATGACCGAAGCGCTGCCTGAAGCCCAGCATGAAATGCTGCTAAAGCAGATTCCGCTGGCACGCTTAGGTGGGCCGGAAGAGATCGCCGCAGCGGTTGGCTTTTTAACCAGCGATGCCGCAGGCTATATCACTGGTGAAACGCTGCACGTGAACGGCGGTATGAATATGCGTTGATGGCCTTAGGCTTGGCGGTTGCGTCAACTTAAGGGCGTCTATAAACTACCCCGCAGCTTTTGGCTTGCGGTTTCCAAATAGCTGGTTATCTCTAACAGCTAATGTGAATGACTGGAGTACGTTGATGAGTACTATTGAAGAGCGCGTTAAGAAAGTTGTGGCAGAGCGCCTGAACGTTAAAGAAGAAGACATCCAGAATAGCTCTTCTTTCACTGAAGACTTGGGTGCCGACTCTCTGGACACCGTTGAACTGGTGATGGCTTTGGAAGAGGAGTTCGATACTGAAATTCCTGACGAAGAAGCTGAAAAAATCACCACGGTTCAAGAAGCCATCGACTACGTAAACGCCCACCAGTAAGGGCGCGGTCGATGCTGTGAACCAGGGTGGGGTGCTCACCCATCCGTCTTAAAAAAGCCGTCCTGATATGGGGCGGCTTTTTTGCTTTACGCTCACAATGAATATAACGTTCAATCTCCGTTATACTAGTCACCAAATTTCTGCAGCAAATGACCCAGATGGGTCGTGTCACCATGGATGCCTGGAGGAAACTGATGGCGCGAAGAAGGGTAGTGGTAACTGGGTTAGGCCTGGTGACCCCAGTGGGCAATAGTGTCAATGAGTCGTGGGCGAACATTGTCGCCGGTAAAAGCGGCATAGCGCCTATTGAGCACTTTGATACCAGTGGCTTCAATACGCGGTTTGGCGGTTCGGTAAAGAATTTTGATATCAGCCCTTACCTGAACCCCAAAGACGCTCGCAAAATGGATCTGTTCATTCAGTACGGCATGGCTGCCGGTGCTCAGGCGGTACAGGATTCAGGGATAGAGTGCACAGAGGAGAATGCTGAGCGCATCGGCGTGGCGATTGGCTCTGGAATTGGTGGGCTGCCAATGATTGAGCATAACCATAATGCGCTCAATAAAGGCGGTGCACGTCGGGTATCACCGTTTTTTGTGCCTGGTTCTATTATCAATATGATTTCCGGCAACATGGCGATCCAGCATGGCTTTAAAGGGCCGAATATTGCGATTACCACGGCTTGCACCACCGGTACCCATAATATTGGCTACAGCGCGCGCACCATCGCCTACGGCGATGCGGATGTCATGATTTGTGGCGGCGCAGAAATGGCCACCACACCATTAGGTTTGGGTGGCTTCTCTGCCGCGCGCGCGCTCTCAACGCGCAACGATGACCCGCAAGCAGCGAGCCGTCCTTGGGATGCCGACCGCGATGGCTTTGTGCTGTCTGATGGTGCAGGGGTGCTGGTGCTAGAAGAGTACGAGCATGCGAAAGCCCGTGGCGCCACTATCTACGCGGAGCTGGCTGGCTTTGGTATGAGTGATGACGCCTACCATATGACCGCTCCGCCCGAGGATGGTCGCGGTGCCGCACTCTCCATGCGCAATGCGATTAAAGATGCCGCTATTGATCCGGCAGACGTGCAGTATATCAACGCCCATGGCACATCAACTGCTGCCGGCGATTTGGCTGAAAGTCGCGCTATTGAAAAAGTGTTGGGCAGTGCGGCCCAGCAGGTGGCCGTTAGCTCAACCAAGTCGATGATTGGCCACCTATTGGGTGCCGCCGGTGCGGTAGAGGCGGTATTCAGCATTCTAGCAATCCGTGACCAGGTCGCCCCGCCCACCATCAACCTGGATAACCCCCAGGAGGGCTGCAACCTCGACTACGTACCCCATACCGCGCGGGATATGCGTATTGATATCGCGCTCTCCAACTCGTTCGGGTTTGGTGGCACTAACGGCTCCCTGCTGTTCAAAAAGGTATAACTCTTTATGCCCATGCCCCAGGTGCCATTTGATGACCGCGGGCTAGCGTATGGCGACGGTGTATTTGAAACAGTGCTGCTGCGCGATGGGGTACCCGTACTTTGGGATTATCACCTCGCGCGCTTGGAACAGGGCTGTCGGCGCTTGAATATCCCGTTGCCTACCTCTCAACAGCTGGCACAGGTGTGGCAGTCGCCCCCTGCGGCAGCGCTGGAAGTACTTAAATTAATATTGACACGCGGAAGCGGTGGCCGAGGCTACGCGCTGCCTGATCCTCCTGAGCCCAGGCTGATCTTTCGGCGAACGCCTTTTGTTACCAACGGGCAGCGGTGGCAACACGGTGTCTGCGTACGTTTGTGCCATCTTCGTTTAGGGCATCAACCGCTGCTTGCGGGCATCAAACACCTTAACCGTTTGGAGAATGTGCTAGCTCGCCAGGAGTGGCAAGAGAGCCATATTGCCGAAGGCCTGTTAGCGGACCAATCAGGCGAAATGGTGGAAGCAACCAGTATGAACCTCTTCTGGTCAACGGAAGGGCGTCTTTTGACCCCTCGGGTAAACCGCTGCGGCGTGGCAGGTACTCTGCGCGCTGCGCTATTGGCTAACGGCGTTATTGAAGAAGAGGGGCTGACAGTCTCGGAACTACCACAGGTTGAGCGCCTTTGGGTAGGTAATTCGGTACAGGGCGTGTGGCCTGTGTGTGAATTGCTTGATACGCAGGGCGGCCTGATCGCGACTTGGCCTGTGTTAGCAGGGCCAGACCCACTGCAGGGTGAGGCTCACCGCCTGCTGGGCTATCCCAGTGTGTTTCCCGCATCAGAATCCAAATAAATAGATTGAGGTGTCAACGTGAAACGGTTACTTACCGTCTTTGGAATATTGGTTGTGCTGGCCGTTGCCGCTGCGCTCGGCGGTTATGCTTATTGGCAGCAGCGTCTAGCGGCGCCAATTGCGGTAGAGGAACCCACCCTATATCAAGTGCCTGCCGGAGCTGGTTTTAATCAAGTCATTCGCGATTTAGAGGCGCAAGGAGTGCTTGAGGATGCCTGGGCATTTAAGCTACTGGCGCGGATAGACCCAGAGCAGATGCCAAGTCTACGGGTTGGCGAGTACCGCCTCACACCGGGGATGAGTGGGCGAGAGGTGATGGCCCTGTTGGGCAGTAATAACGTGGTGACTTATTCGCTGACCGTGCCTGAAGGATGGACCTTTCGCCAAATGCGTGCGCTGCTAAATAGTGCGCCGAAGCTTGAACACCGTACGGCAGACATGAGTGACGAAGAAGTCATGACGCTGCTGGACCGTGAGGGCACCTTTCCTGAAGGTTGGTTCTTCCCCGATACCTACCGCTATCATCTGGGCATGAGCGATGTCGATATTTTGAGCCAAGCGTTAAATCGGATGGAGCGCATTTTGGAGCAAGTGTGGGCGGAACGGGATGACGATTTAACCATTGAAACGCCCTATGAAGCGCTAATTATGGCATCGCTGATTGAGCGGGAAACCGGGGCGCCTGAAGAGCGCAGAGAGATTGCTGGGGTATTTAAGCGCCGGATGGAGCGTGGCATGCGTCTGCAAACAGACCCCACGGTAATATACGGCATGGGCGAGCGCTATGATGGCCGCATCACACGGGCAGACCTACGTGAAGCCACCCCTTACAATACTTATGTGATTGACGGCATGCCGCCGACGCCGATTGCCATGCCAGGGCGAGCCTCATTGGAGGCGGCGGTGAAGCCGCTACCCGGCGAAACGCTCTATTTTGTGTCCCGAGGTGACGGCACGCATCACTTCTCGCGCACATTACGCGAGCATAACAATGCCGTGAATCGCTATATTCGAAACCGTTAAATAGCTAAACACTGAACATGTCGATGGCGTATCTATTGAGTAAGGGGCAGCAATGAGCAAGCGCGGACGCTTCATCACCCTAGAAGGCGGTGAGGGAGTCGGTAAGTCTACCAATATGGCGTTTGTCGAAGCATGGCTAACGGCCCAGGGAATGGAAGTGGTACGAACCCGTGAACCGGGTGGTACCCCCCGCGCAGAAGCAATTCGTGAGCTGTTGCTTGACCCTGCCCCCCAAGAGCCGCTGAGCGTTGATGCCGAGCTGTTACTGGTCTTTGCGGCCCGTGCACAGCATCTAGCGGAAAAAATCCTGCCAGCGTTGGCACGAGGTGCCTGGGTAGTATGTGACCGTTTTACCGATGCCACCTTTGCCTATCAAGGCGGCGGGCGCGGGATCAACCCCGCACGCATTGCGCAGTTAGAGCAATTTGTACAGCAAGGCCTTGCCCCTGATCTCACTCTGCTGCTGGATATGTCGCCCGAAGCTGCCAAAGAGCGGTTAGAGGGCCGCCTACGCGAGCTAAATACCCAGCGTGACCGGTTTGAGCAAGAGCAGACGGATTTCTTTATGGCGGTACGCCAAGCTTATTTGGATCGCGCGGCCGCTTCGCCTGAGCGCTTTGCGGTGATTGATGCAGCTCAGCCGCTAGAGGTGGTTCAAGCGGCGCTAAGCCACGTATTGGAAGAACGGGTTGCCCAATGGCAATAACTGGCGTATTGCCCTGGCATCAGGCCACTTGGCAGCAGCTGGTGCGCCTTGCCAACAGCGGGCGCATGCCCCATGCCTTGCTGATTAGCGGTGCCCACGGGGTTGGCAAGCAGCAGTTGGCAGAAGCGTTGATCGCTAGAACGCTATGTGCCCAGCCCGGCGAGCAGGCTTGCGGGCAGTGTCACAGCTGCGCCATGTTGGCCTCTGGCTATCACCCTGATCTACTGCGGGTGTCTCCAGAAGAGGGCAAGCGCCAAATCCGCATTGACCCCGTTCGCGAAGTGAATCGGTTTGTCTCGCAAACGGCGCAGCAGGGTGGCTACCGAGTGATTGTGATCTCACCTGCTGAAGCCATGAATATTGCCGCCGCCAACGCGCTGTTAAAAAGCCTGGAAGAACCCGGCGATAAAACGTTATTTATCCTACTTTCAGATGTGCCCTCCCGCACGCTGCCAACGATTCGTTCGCGCTGCCAGCAGTGGCCCCTAGCAAGCGTGCCCTTTGATGACTGTAAAGGGTGGCTGACCCAGCAGCTGGGTGGTGATGAAGCTCACTTCTGGTGGCAAGTATCAGGCGGCCTTCCCCTGTTAGCGGTTGAGCTGGCCGCTCCCGATGAACGGGCGCTGCGCCACCAGATTCACGACTGTTTCGAACAGTTAGTGCGCGGGGCAGAGCCTGTTTCAGAGGCGGCGAGGCTGGATCGCCAAGCGATTGATGCGATCTTATGGTACGGTATTGCTTGGCTTGAAGACTTGATTCGTCTGGGACTATCGGGCGAGCAGAGCGTGCTACACAATCCTGATTTAACGCCGCTTTATCGCCAGGCGGTGAAAAATGGCCGCGTACAGGACTGGTTCCGGCTATTAGATTACGCCAGAGAGCAGCGCCGCTTGCTGGCCGTTGGAGCAAACCCGAATCCACAGCTGGTGCTTGAAGCTTGGCTGGTGCGCTGGTCTGCGCTGCTGCGCTCCTGACAATCTAATGCAATGAGGTAGTGATGGCTGCTCAAAAAGCACTCTCTTTAACGATACCCGACGTGCCCACGCTGCTATCTGCCTATATGCCGTTTTTGGATCGAGGCGGTATTTTTGTGCCTACCAAAACGTTGTATAGCCTCGGGCAACCCGTTGTACTGCTGCTAACGCTGCCAGGGGAGAGCGAGCGACTCTCCGTCACCGGTCAGGTGATTTGGATCTCGCCAGAAGGTGTTAGTGGCCGAAGACTGCCAGGCATTGGCGTGCACTTTAGTCAGCAAGATTACTCTGTGCGTGACCGTATCGAGACCCTGTTAGCCGGGCAGCTTGATAAAGCGCCTCCCTCGTTTACGCTCTAAGCTAACTATCTCCTATTTACTTCCAAAGAGCACTGCATGTTTGTCGACTCTCACTGTCATCTAGACCGTTTATCAGAGCATACGCATGGCGGCGATGTGGCCGCCACGTTGGATGCTGCCCGTGCTGCCAACGTTAGCCAGATTTTAGCCATCTCTACGACGTTAGAAGAGCTGCCGGGCTTGGCCGCCATTGCCAGAGCACATCACGATGTGGCTATTTCTGCGGGCCTTCACCCGCTCCACCAAGCGCCAAATGAGCCGACGGTGGACGATATCGTAGAGGCTGCTGAACAGTATGGAGCGGTAGCGATTGGTGAGACAGGGCTGGATTATCACTACCAGGAGAGCGTGCCTGTCAGCGTTCAGCATGAGCGATTCAAGCGGCATCTCATCGCTGCGAATGAGCTAGAGTTGCCGGTCATCATTCATACCCGCGAGGCCAAAGAGGATACGCTGGCGCTGCTGCGTGAATACAGCAATCCTCAGGTGGGCGGCGTCATCCACTGCTTTACTGAAGACCTGGACATGGCGCGGGAGGCGGTTCGGCTTGGATTCTATATTTCTCTTTCCGGCATTATTACGTTTCGTAATGCGGCATCGCTCAGAACACTGGCACGTCAGCTTCCGCTGGATCGGCTGTTAATTGAAACCGACAGCCCTTATTTGGCCCCTGTCCCTTATCGCGGTAAGCCCAATGAGCCTGCCTGGGTCGTTGAAGTCGCGGAGTGTATTGCGCGTGAACGAGGCATCAGCGTGGATGAAGTTGCCATGCAAACGACCGTTAATTTTTACCATCTGTTCCGCGCTGCGGCACCAGACGCGCCTGCCCATGTCAAAGAGGCCTTGGCACAGTCTGGGCTTGTGGTGTAACACGCGGTGACAACCACTGGAGGTCGGTGATGAGTATTGATCGACTATTGCAGCAGTCAGAAGGCTCAGCATCTATTCCCCCTGTTGATACCTGGCAGCCCGCGCTATCAGGAGAAATGGATATCCTGATTCAGGAGGATGGCTCCTGGCTGCATGAAGGGCAGCCGTTTGCTCGTCCTGCGATTGCCAAGCTGCTCTCCAGCCTGCTGCGTCTGGATGCCGATGGATACTGCCTGGTCACTCCCGTGGAGCGCTGGCGCATTGCCGTAGTGGACCGCCCCTTTGTCGTGGTCGAAGCGGATTTCCACGATGGTGCCTGGTGGCTAAAGACTCAATTTGACGATGTAGTACGTCTGGATGCCGAGCACCCCATGAGGTTGACTGCTTCTCCCAGCGGCGAGATGGCGCCCGAATGTGCTATCCGGTTCGGTTTAGCGGCTCGACTGCACCGCAACGTGTTCTATCGCTTGGTAGAGCAGGCGCGCGTGCAAGAGAATTCGTCAGGCCAGAGCGAGTGTCAGCTCTATAGTGCGGGAAGCTGGCACCTGCTTGGCCAGTGGAGCGATAGCGTGCCAAGTGAGGCGCCGTGAAGTTAACCGCCGAGCAGCAAGCTGTTGTTCACCATAGGGAAGGGCATGCGCGTGTAGCCGCCGTGGCGGGCGCAGGTAAAACCACGACCATGGCTGCCCGAGTGCTTCACCTGTTAGGCAGTGGCGTTTCTCCCAAGCGAATGCTGGTGCTGATGTTTAACCGCTCAGCGAAAGATGACTTCCAGCGTCGCCTAGCCAGCATGGCCCCCGCAGGCCAGCCGTTGCCCGACGTTCGTACTTTTCACTCCCTAGGCCACCGGCTGACCCAAAGCCTGTGCCGCTGGGGGGCGCTCGCCCCCAGGCGGCTACTCTCTGCTGAATGGCAAATGGAGCGCTTGCTTCGTCAAGCTAGCCTGAATGTGCTTGCCGGCCAGGTAGATCGTCGCGACGCTGCGCTGGAAGGTGATCGGCTAGAGGCGTTGGCGCATTTTTGTGGCCTAGTGAAGGCCGAAATGCTGCCTGCGGCGGCGCTTTATGAGCGCCTTAATTACGAGCCGGATACCGACTATTTTCCTACGGCCTTCGAAGAAGCCGAGCGTCTGCTGCACGCTGAAGGCGTCATGACCTATGCGGACCTGCTCTACCGCCCACTGCAGGCCCTGGAAGCGGACGCCACGCTCCGCAAGCGGGTCGAAGGTTTCTTGGATCATGTGATTGTTGATGAGTACCAGGATATCAATACGGTTCAGCAGCGGCTGCTGGCCGTGCTTGCTGGGCCGAGTGCGAATGTGATGGCTGTGGGCGATGCTAACCAATGTATTTATGAGTGGCGCGGTGCTCGTCCAGACACGATGCTGGAGAACTTTACCGCCACCTTCGGCAAAGCCACCGACTATCCGCTCTCCATGACCTTTCGCCACGGGCATGCCTTGGCGCTGACGGCTAACCACGCCATCATGGCCAATCAGCGTCGGCCCGATCAGCTCTGCTTGGCCGAAGCAGGTAATCCCGATACTCGCGTAACCGTAGGTCAAGGAAGCCGACTGTTACTGGATGCCTTGATGGACTGGCAGGCCCAGGGGAGGGCGCTCAGTGATGCTAGCCTGCTAGTGCGAAGCTGGGCGCTCTCGGTGCCTTTCCAGCTTGCCTTGCTGCAGGCGGGTATCCCCTTTCGTCTGCTGCGAGAAGATCGCTTCGTGTTCCGCTTGCCCCTGGTGCAGGCGTTGGCAGGTTATCTGAAACTCTCCAGGCGTCCAGAACTGCTTCACGACCCAGAGCAGTTGCTGCTGCTGTTATCTCAGCCAACCCCCTTTGTCGCCCGTGAACGCCTGCAGCGTCTGGCTTACCAGTTAGCGACAACCCAGCAGTGGCCGGAGCGGCACGAGCCCGTTCTGGCAGCGCTAAAACCGTTACAGCGGCGCACGCTAAAAAAACGCTGGGAGCTACTGTGTGAGCTGCCCAAACTTAACGCATGGCCCCCGGCCAAATTGCTCGGCCATGTGGTAGAGGCGATTGACGCTGAAAAAACGCTGAAACGTGCCGCCGCTAGACGCGATAAAGGAGAGGAGGACGTGCGTTTGCTCGACGTGCTGATTGAGCAGGCTGAGAGCGTACAAGATCCAGATGCCTTCATTGAGCTACTTGAACGTCCGGTGGAGAATCAGGCTGGCGGCGTGCTGGTCAGTACCGTGCACGGTGCCAAGGGCCTCGAGTGGCCGCTAGTGGCCGTTGCAGGCGTTAATGAAGAAGACTTTCCCCACTATAGCCGCGATAACCCGCTGAATGATGAGCGCTTAGAGGAGGAGCGGCGGCTGTTTTATGTGGCCATCACGCGTGCCAAGGAGCAGTTGCTGGTTCTTCACGACGGAGGTGCACATCGGCCAAGCCGTTTTATTGCCGAAAGTGCCTGGCAGGATGGTATGCGTGTCGCCGCTTGTTTAGCCAATCAGCAGGCGCCAGATACGCCGTTAGAAGTGCAATCCCCTAGCTTAGTGGCCCGTTACTTGGAAAGAGTAGGGCGCGCCGACATTGCCTTAGCCGCACCACAGGTGAAGGAGTCTTCAGCTGGTTACCAAGCGGGTAGCCACTACTACCCCGGTCAGCGCTTGCTGCACGCAGTGTTTGGAGAAGGCGAAGTGGCGGCAGTAGAGGGTAATCCGTCCGACCCGGTGATTGATGTGCGGTTTGTGCAAGCCGGGCGACGTCGTCTCATCGCCCGCCGTGCACCTATTGAGGTGATGGAGCCTCCGGTGCAGCCAGCGTAGTCAGCTGCACCATTGCTATCCCTGTTATATATTTGGCCTGTTACATATTTGGATAGTTCGGGCCGCCACCGCCTTCAGGGGCTACCCAGGTAATATTCTGGGCGGGGTCTTTGATATCGCAGGTTTTGCAGTGCACGCAGTTCTGGAAGTTAATCTGGAAGCGTGGCTTGCCCTGATCATCCTCAACCACCTCATACACCCCTGCCGGGCAGTAGCGCTGAGCGGGTTCAGCATACTTGGGCAGGTTGTCACGAATCGGCAGCTCTGGGTCTGCGAGGCGCAGGTGGCAGGGCTGATCCTCTTCATGGTTCGTATTGGACAAGAACACCGAGGTGGATTTATCAAACGACAGTTTGCCATCTGGTTTCGGGTAGTTGATCTTCTCGAACTCAGCGGCTGGCTTTAACGCGCCGTGGTCGGTAGTGGTGTCATGAATGTTGGGTAATTTATTGCCCAACAGCTGGTTCACGAAGTTATAGGCGCCGCCGCCAACCGTGCCATATTTGTGAATGGCAGGGCCGAAGCTCGCACTCTCTTTCAGCTCCTGGTAGGCCCAGCTGGCTTCCCACTTGCTGGGAAAGTTGGCAAGCTCTTGCCCACCCTCATCGCCATCTTTGATGGCTTCAAAAACGCTCTCTGCAGCGACCATACCAGACTTCATCGCCGTATGCAGGCCTTTAATCTTGGCAAAGTTCAGGGTGCCCGCATCACAACCAATCAACAGGCCGCCGGGGAAGGTCATTTTCGGCAGGCAGTTGAACCCGCCTTTGGCAATGGCCCGGGCGCCATAAGCCCCGCGTTTGCCGCCCTCCCGGAACTGGCTCAGCACCG
>VAOV01014083.1_pt1 | contig 27421 bp, 22 predicted proteins | sample 3393941 | NCBI WGS metagenome assembly VAOV01 (sample SAMN08290427, study PRJNA428436) | hydrothermal vent metagenome | isolation source: Deep-sea hydrothermal vent chimney | place: Indian Ocean: Southwest Indian Ridge | depth 2398 m m
AGGTTCAATCGCGCGGGAGGAATCCCCTCTTCGTTGTCAAACATCCAGGCAACAGCCTGTTTTACCTCGTCACGCATATCTTGAGGAATAATTAAGTCATACAGGCTGCGCCCAAGCGCTTCGCTCGTGGAATAACCGTATATTCTTTCTGAAGCGGCATTCCAATAGACAACAGAGCCGTCCACGCGATAGCCTTGAATAGACATAGCTTGTGTATCGTCAAAGAGCTTATGGAACCGTGCTTCGCTAATTTGCTTGTCGCGGTTATTCGTCATAGAAATTGACCGTTGCTTAATTTATCGGTGAGACGTTAAACTTACATTAAGCATAGAAGATAATTGATAAAATTGTTAACAAGGCACAGCTTTTGTGACTCAAATAGTCAATCGCAACTAAAAAATGTTATTGAGAGCCTGTCTCAACAGCCTCCGATAAGTTGTACTGGAATTTAGATAGCAGTTTGTTCAGCATTAATTTCTCGTCCTTAGAGAAGCCCGCCATAACTTCGCCCGCCAGCTTAAACCGTTGCTGTGTCACCGACTCAATCACCGCAAAGCCTTTTTTAGTTAGCTGAATGGGCTTTGACCTTTGGTCTTTATCTGCGGCTAAGCGCACAATTAAATCCCTGTCAATTAATCGGTTCAGGCATGTCGTCAGTGCCCCGGACGTAATCCTAACCTCTTCCAAGAGCCTAGACGGCGTCACTTTAAAAGGACTTCCTTGTCTCATGGCACAAGCCAATACGTCATGTTCGGTTTGCCTTAAGCCATAAGGCTTTAGATATTCCAGCCCAACCCGATCAGCATTTGCTCCAGCACCAATCAACTGACCTATGAGCGCTGCGTCTGCAACCGGCAACTCGGGATAAATTGCATTCCATTCTTTTTCTGCTCGTTGCAGCAGCAAAGGCACCTGATTGATCTTATTCATCGTCGACTCCTTACTTTTGCAGCTTTCCCACTAACCGGTTTTCGTTAACGATAATCATCATATGCTCTTGGTTCACTTCAATTTGAACCTCGTTGGTGTACGTTAGCCTCAGGGTTCCGTTGTCCTTTTGCGCCAATAACTCGTCATTAAGAAACAAACGACCATCGATCTCTTGTAGCGTCATGCTGTTGGTGTCGGTCATTAGGTGTTTATTCAGCTGTCCGGCATCAAACACGTATGTACCCAAAAACGCCTCATAGCGGCTTGGTTTCGCCAGCATACCTTCATCGGGTATGTCGTAATCCATGTCATTGATGATCAAAAACAGTCCTGCCATCAACTGTAAAATAGGGGTGTTTCCCCAATTAGATGTAACTGCTATAAAGTCATCAGACTCAGGCGCTCTGACTAAAACGCTTTTTGTGCCATAGCCACTGCCGGATGCAAACCATAAGGTTTGCTCACCAAAGGGTTTCAGCGTCCATCCGTAGCTTGAAAAATCCCCACCACCCATCTCAACCTGGGGTTTAAACATTAACCGCCTGGTCTCGTCAGAAAGTAACTGATTATTCTCGAGCGATGTGACAAAGCGGTAGAGATCACTCACGGTAGAGTACATGCCACCACCGGCATTCTGACCGAGGTGTTTGGTACGCTGCGCCATTGCCACGCCATTGGTGGTCATTCGATAAGGTACTGCCTGGCGGGCAACGAAACGCTGGCCTACGTAGACTCCCGTGTCCGCAAGCCCCAGCGGATCGATAATGTGGTTTGTCATATACTCTGAGAATGGCTCGCCCGATACGTTTTCGATAATACGCCCAAGCAGCGTAATGCCTGAATTTGAATATTCGTAGCGCTCACCCGGAGAAAATAACAGCGTCTGCTGATTAATCAGTTGCTTTACTTGCTGTTCGAGCGACAGCTCGTCGTACCATTGAATGCCGGATTCTCGTGGCAATCCACTCGTGTGCGTTAATAAATGATGAACAGTGACCGCATCTTTCCATTCCGTATCCAGTTCCGGAAGATAATTATCTATGCTTTGGTCCAGTCTAATCTTATTACCCTCAACCAGTTGCATAACAGCGACCGCAGTGAAGGTTTTCGATATTGAATTGATAGAAAAACGGTTATTAACCTGGTTCTCAATATTGAAACTGCGGTCAGCTAAGCCATAGCTTTTTTCAATAAGTGGCTGCCCCGCCTTTACGATTTTTACCGTGCCTGAGAATCCATAAACAGACTGGTAAGCGCTAGCCAGTGAGTCAAGCGGTTGTTTATAGTCCTCCGTTTGCGCTTGCTGTGCTGCTGACGAAGAACAAAAAGCAATGACCAATGTCAATGCCATGCTTATTTTATAAATCATAGTTGCCCCTGATATTAATTAACATAGCGTCAGTATACTCAGGAATTTATCTTTACATAAAGATAAATTGTAAAAATACGTAACATTGCAATATTAAGTCGATAGGCATTTACTATTGAGAGCGAATAAAACTAAGCGCTTGTTCAAGGCTACTTACTGGATGATCAGGAACAACTCCGCGAGGCTCTTTATTACCGTTAGGCCGAATGATGTGCGCTTTAGGATAGCCTACCCGAATACCGGTATTATCCAATGTAAAATGCTCCATAGAAGCGTAGGTTGTCGCTAAATCTGCGGTTTCCTCACCCAATATCGTGCCAAAATCATAGTCCTGAATAATAGCCGCCACCGATACAGCATTACTAAAAGAGCTTTTATCAACAAGCGCGTACACTGCAACTGGCAAATGGGCGATGCTCTTCTCCTTTTTATTGGGTTGCGATAGCTCAAGCGGAAACGATGCTATTTCACCGTTGTTATAGCGCTCATAAAAAGTCTCAAGCTGCTTATTCAATGCGCTGGGATTACTGCTGTTAGCCATACGTTCAGCATTGGCTTTGCGCGATAATTGAGACACTTTCACTTTAAAATCAGAAGCAAATTTAAAAGGCTTATCGGCAAACCAGGCAATCATCAAATCACTGAAGGTACTCGAGCCACCAGGGTTGTTTCTTAGATCGATAACCACAGAGTCGACGTTTTTCTCGATAAAGAGCGTGAAAGCTTTGTCGATAAATTGCTCGAATGTCTCGTTATTCCAGGTGTCATTACCTGCATCCGTGTCAATATTATAAAATGGACCGGGCTTTAAGTAGCCGACGTCACCAATAACCTTAAATTCACGCGGCTTGGATTCTGGCTGCTGATTACTCTGTTTCAGACCACTACTGTGTTGCTCAAGGGCAAGTGTCGGTTGCTGCAATTCATAAAGCGTATTGTCCGCAGCTCGACGCAAGGTCATTTTATAATTGGATAATTCACCCTCATGCAGCCAAACGTAGGGGGCGAAACCTTCCTCCAACGCGGTATTAGCCAGAAACGTATTATCGGCGGCAATATATTGTTGTAGCTGCTGAACCCAAGAGTAAGCATCGACACCATTAACGGTGAGAATTTCATCACCTACAGCGACGCTTTCGGATACACCGTAGTAATCGCCTACAAAAACCGAGTTTTCTTTTAACGAAATTGATATCGGTAGCAGTTTACCGCCGTTAGATAGGTGAGCCATTAGCAAATCAATCGGGTACTCAATTTTGGTGTGGGCAATATTAGCCAATGCCGTAAAACACATAAACTGCTTGTGCGCTTCAAGGTGAGTTACCGGTCCATTAATTGATGTCAGCCACGCGTTAAACTCTGATTCAAAAAACGATTTAGGTGTGCGAGCGTAGAGATCATAACTCGCATTCTCCAGGCCGGTATAAAGCTGACGAAAATCAGCTTTTATTTCGTTAGGCGTATACGTCTTATCTACGCCAGCAGACGCAAAAAATGAGAACAGCAACAAAATTGATAAATAAAAGTTTTTCATAATAGGCTGACCGTTAGTTAAACAAGACACTACCTTAACCTCAGCCAATGAAACTATCCTGACAAAGTGCTGTTTTTAATCGGACAAAACCCTGACAAAGGCTCTGCAATCATGTTCAGCCTTTAATTTTTGATTAAGGTTTCGGCAGAGTTCAACGGCTTTTCCGTGCTCTCCACTGTCAGCCAATACGCGCGCCAATGCCAAGGTGCTATCTTCATGCAGCGGTGTGTAAAACAATGCTTGTCGATACCAATACTCCGCCTGACCATTAGCGTTATTCTGCCGGTATTGATTGCCGATGAGCGCAGCAACATCGCTTATCCATGGTCGTATTTGTACTTCGTTTTGCGGATAAGCCTGCTGCATGGCAACAAAAGCTCGCTCAAAATAGTCTATCGCTTTGGTTTTGTCGTTTTGGGCACCTGCAAGCTCACCCAAATTAATGAGTACTGGCCAGGTATTAGGTGATTGCTCCAACGCGCGTTCATAGAAAGTTATCGCCTCATCGAACTTGCCTTGTGCCGATAAAACAAACCCCTTCGCCTTTAATGCGACGGTACTATCGGGCTCTAACTCGACCGCTTTTTCTGCATAACGCATTGCACGGTTTAGTGCGGATTGCGCTTCAGGGCTAGACAACGCCCCCTCACTTAAGCTTTGGGTCAGTGATGTAAATACATGATTGTCGTCGGACCAACGCAGGGTTCGCTGTACAATAGCATTAGCTAACCCTGCATAAGCATGCACAGAGTCTGGTTGAACACCAAGGTGCTGCTCATAGAGGGTAATCGCCATTTCATTATCGGGCAGCCGCATTTGGTGGTAAAAGTCATCTGCCTGTTGCAATCGTTGAGCGCCAACTTCCTTTTCATTTGTTGGTATTAGCCAAAACAACAAAAGCAAAAGAACAATCAGACAAAGAGCTACGGTGGTAATACGCTGAAACTTTTTGTCTTTAGCTAACGCTTCTGACCTAACAGGTTCTTGGACTTCTTTCCCGCTGATTCTCTCAATGGGAGATATCAAACGGTACCCGCGCTTGGGCACTGTTTCGATATAACGAGGTGATTTAGCTTGATCTCTGAGTGCCGCACGAAGTCTGGATACGGTTCGGGTAATAGTGTCATCGCTGGCATAGGTTCTGGGCCATACTTTATCGATTAACTCTTCTTTCGTGACAACTAGACCTGCATTTTCCGCCAGAACAGCAAGCATTGAGCACGCTTTCGGCTCGAGCCGAGTCGACTCTTTAGGTTGCTCTGTTGCTTGCGCTCGGCTACACACGCCGCTCGATAGGTCAACAATCCATTCACCCAGTTGTATTGAGTTCAGTTTTTCTACCATAATGCTTATGTTTGTGATGAGTCATTTAGAATACAGAATCAATCGTGGTGCAGCCATTGTTTTGTACAAATTCATACCTTTAGGACGTCAGCTATGCCAGATAATTTAAAACTCTACGAAGCCATTATGCTGCTCGCATTGTGTGAGGAAAAAGGCACCATGAACGGCATGTACGTGGAGTATGCCACCGCTGGATCCATAGCCGCCGAACTTTTAATGCTCGGCCGAATTAAGGCTGATGAAAATAATAAAAACAAAGTTGCAGTGCTCGATGACAGCCCTACTGGCGATGCGTTGTTAGATGAAGCTTTAACGATGATCGCTGAAGCCAAGCGTTCGCGTAAACTCAAGGACTGGGTGCAAAAACTCGGCGGCATTAAGAACCTGAAACATAAAGTTGCACAAGCATTAGCTGATGACGGCATTGTGTCTCATGAAAAAGAGAAAGTATTGTGGCTGTTTGAGCGTCAGGCTTACCCCGAGGTAAACCCGCAACCAGAACAGGAATTGCGTCAGGCCATGCGTGATGCGGTACTCAGTGATAGCGAAGATATTGAGCCTCGCATCGCTATTGCCGTCGCATTAGCCAATAGTGCCAAGCTACTGCCACAGGTGTTCAGTAAGCAAGAGCTGAAAGACCGCAAACAACGCATTAAGCAGCTGGAAAATGGTGAACTTGTGTCTAAAGCCGCCAAGGAAGCCGTCCAGGCCATTGAAGCGGCTGTTATGGTTGCTGTGATTATGCCTGCCATAACAGCAGCGTCAGCGCCAACTTCCGGGGGTTGCTAGCTTTGTGGCTCCGCGCGATAAAGCAGCCACAAAAAACCCGGCGCGAAGGCCGGGTTTTGTTTAAGCGTTGGCGGGATATTACCAGCCAGTTTTCTCTGCAACAGCTTTGCCGATGTCGGCTAGGCTGCGTACAGTTTTAACGCCTGCTGCTTCAAGTGCAGCGAATTTCTCGTCAGCAGTACCTTTACCGCCGGCAATGATGGCACCAGCGTGGCCCATACGTTTGCCCGGAGGAGCAGTAACACCAGCAATGTAAGAAACAACCGGCTTAGAGACATTGTTTTTAATGTACTCTGCCGCTTCTTCTTCTGCTGTACCGCCGATTTCACCAATCATAACGATAGCTTCGGTTTCTGGATCTTTTTCGAACAGTTCCAGAATATCGATGAAGTTAGAGCCCGGGATAGGGTCACCACCGATACCAACACAGCTAGACTGACCAAAACCTGCGTCAGTAGTCTGCTTAACCGCTTCGTACGTCAATGTACCTGAACGTGACACGATACCCACTTTACCTTTCTTGTGGATGTGGCCAGGCATGATACCGATTTTGCACTCGTCCGGAGTGATAACACCCGGGCAGTTTGGACCGATCATGCGCACGCCTTTGTGCGTCAGGTATTCTTTAACGTAAAGCATATCCAGCGTAGGGATACCTTCAGTAATACAAACAATCAGTTCGATACCAGCGTCTGCTGCTTCGATGATTGAGTCTTTACAGAAAGGAGCCGGTACGTAGATAACTGATGCAGTTGCGCCAGTTGCTTCTACCGCTTCTTTTACGGTATTGAATACAGGCAGGCCTAAGTGCTCTTGACCACCTTTACCAGGTGTTACACCGCCAACCATTTGCGTGCCGTAAGCAATTGCTTGCTCAGAGTGGAAAGTACCCTGACCGCCAGTGAAACCCTGGCAAATTACTTTGGTGTTTTTATCGATCAAAATGCTCATTATTGACCTCCTGCCGCAGCAACCACTTTATCGGCAGCATCAGACAAGCTTTCTGCAGCGATAATGTTCAGGCCACTTTCGTTCAATTTCTGTGTACCCAGTTCAGCGTTGTTACCTTCAAGGCGAACAACCACTGGTACTTTAACGCCGACTTCTTCAACCGCGCCAATGATACCCTCTGCGATCATGTCGCAACGAACGATACCACCAAAGATGTTAACCAATACGGCTTTAACAGAGCTGTCAGACAAGATAATTTTGAACGCTTCAGAAACACGCTCTTTTGTTGCGCCGCCACCAACGTCAAGGAAGTTAGCTGGCTCGCCGCCACTCAGCTTAACGATGTCCATAGTACCCATCGCCAAGCCTGCGCCGTTAACCATACAACCGATGTTGCCGTCTAACGCTACGTAGTTCAGTTCCCATTTAGCTGCTTCAGCTTCACGAGCGTCGTCTTGTGACGGATCGTGCATTTCCTGAATTTTAGGCTGACGATACAGTGCGTTGCCGTCGATGCCGACTTTCGCATCCAGACAGTGTACGTTGCCTTCGTCAGTGATAACCAGCGGGTTAATTTCCAACAGTGCTAAGTCGTACTGTTCGAACATTTTCGCCAAACCTAAGAAAACCTTAGTGAATTGCTTAACCTGCTCTGGAGTCAGACCCAGTTTAAAGCCTAATTCACGACCCTGGTATGGCTGCGCACCAACTGTTGGGTCAATTTCAGCTTTCAAGATTTTTTCAGGTGTTTCTTCTGCGACGGTTTCAATCTCTACGCCACCTTCGGTTGACGCCATGAACACGATTTTGCGTGAAGCACGGTCAACAACAGCACCTAAATAAAGTTCGTCGGCAATGTCAGTGCAGCTTTCAACTAAAATCTTAGCAACCGGCTGACCTTTCTCGTCGGTTTGGAAAGTAACTAAGTTTTTACCTAACCACTGCTCTGCGAATGCACGAACGTCGTCTAAACTTTTCACTAATTTCACGCCGCCCGCTTTACCGCGGCCACCAGCGTGAACCTGACATTTGACAACCCAAATGTCGCCACCAATACGTTTTGCCGCTTCTACCGCTTCATCAGCAGTGTCGCAGGCATAACCTTCAGATACTGGCAAACCAAACTCTTTAAAGAGTTGCTTACCCTGATACTCATGCAAATTCATGATGCTCTTCCGATTCGTTGAAACAACTAAAGCAGCGATAGGCTGCTTACCCGAATACCGCGCCGAATTTTAACGTGATCGGCGCATAATTAACAGCCGCAAGCTAAATTAGCGTTGCGGCTGGTTCTCAGCGTCTTTAGATATCCAGGATAAGACGTTGAGGATCTTCTAACAGCTCTTTCACGGTGACCAGGAAGCCAACCGATTCTTTACCATCGATAATACGGTGGTCATAAGAAAGAGCTAAGTACATCATTGGCAAGATTTCAATCTTACCGTCGACAACCATTGGGCGCTCCTGGATTTTATGCATACCCAGAATGGCGCTTTGAGGTGGATTTAGAATTGGTGTAGATAACAGAGAACCAAACACGCCACCATTGGTGACAGTAAAGTTACCGCCTTGCATTTCATCAAGGGTTAACTTGCCGTCACGACCTTTGATTGCTAGTTCGCGAATGCCTTTTTCCATGTCTGCAATTGACATTTTGTCCGTGTCACGCAGAACAGGCGTTACCAAACCACGTGGCGTTGATACCGCGATGCTCACATCAAAGTAGTTGTGGTAAACAATATCGTCACCGTCGATAGACGCATTCACGTCTGGGAAACGTTTCAGCGCTTCGGTTACTGCTTTAATATAAAAGCCCATGAAACCTAAACGCGTGCCGTGGGTTTCTTCAAAGACGTCTTTATATTTCTTACGCAGGTCCATAATTGGCTTCATGTTGATTTCGTTGAACGTCGTCAACATAGCCGTGTCATTTTTCGCTTGTAGCAAGCGCTCTGCGATACGTTTACGCAAACGTGTCATAGGTACACGTTTCTGGTCGCGGTCACCTGAAACTGCAGGCTGCGCAGACTGCTGTTTGCTGCTGTCCGAAGACTTAGACGATGAGCCTGCTTTAACGTGTTTTTCAACGTCTTCTTTGGTGACTCGTCCGCCTTTGCCCGTGCCTTTAACATCACTTGGCTTAAGTCCGTGTTCACCTAATAAACGACGTACCGCAGGCCCAGCCACTTCGCTGTCGCCACCATCGTCTTTGCTTTCAGCAGCAGACTCAGACTTGCTGTCGTCTGATTTGCTTGCGCTACCGCCTGAAGAAGCACCCGCTTCCACAATACCGATAACGTCGTCAGCACCAACCGTTGCACCTTCGTCGTGTTCAATTTTAACCAACACGCCGTCAGCAGGAGCAACGACTTCCAGAACCACTTTATCGGTTTCTATGTCGACTAAGTTCTGGTCGCGCTTAACTTCGTCACCTTCTTTAACGTGCCAGGCTGAAATGGTTGCATCAGAGACCGACTCTGGTAATTGAGGAACAGTAACGTTCATTTTCTCGCCTGAGCCTTTTTTCTCAGAGGAGCCAGAGTCTTTTTTGTCGTCTTTCTTGTCGGCTTTCTTGTCGCTGTCGTCTGACTTTTCTTCTTTCTTAGAGTCAGAGCTTGCTGCGCCGCTGCCTTCTTCGATTTTACCAATCACTTCGTCGGCAGTAACGGTAGTGCCTTCTTCAGCGGTAATTTCGCCTAAAACACCGTCAGCTTCTGCGACAACTTCAAGCACTACCTTATCGGTTTCGATGTCCACCAAATTTTGGTCGCGCGATACTTTATCGCCAGGTTTTACGTGCCATGTTGCGATGGTAGCATCTGCAACAGATTCGGGTAATTGAGGAACTTTAATATCAATCGCCATGGTTCATCTTCACCTATTTAATGGTTAGCGCTTCGTCAACGAGTTTTTGTTGCTGTTTATTGTGCTCTGATAAATAACCGACCGCAGGAGCCGCTGATGCGTCCCGACCACGATAAGTTAATTGAGCACCGGAAGGTATCGCAGCCCAGAAATGATGCTGGCTGTTATACCAGGCACCTTGGTTCTGCGGCTCTTCCTGACACCAGACAAAGTCCTTGACGTGTTGATAATCTTTCATGATATCGGCTACTTCTTCCGCAGGGAACGGATACAACTGCTCGATACGAATAATAGCCACATCGTCTTGTTCACGGTCGCGGCGTTCTTTCAGTAAGTCGTAATAAACCTTACCGGAACATAGCACCACGCGTTTCACTTTTTTCGGATCCAAAGAGTCGATTTCGCCAATCGCATTTTGGAAGCCGGTATTTTCGAGCTCGCTCATCTCTGAAATTGCCAGAGGGTGACGCAGCAATGATTTAGGCGTCATGACAATTAACGGACGGCGAACCGGACGTAATTGCTGACGACGAATCATATGGAATACTTGTGCCGGGGTAGTAGGCACACACACTGACCAGTTGTGGTCAGCTGAAAGCTGTAAGAAGCGCTCCAGACGTGCTGAAGAGTGCTCTGGCCCCTGCCCTTCGTAACCGTGCGGTAATAACAGAGTCAGTCCACATAAACGGCCCCACTTCTGTTCACCAGAACTAAGGAACTGGTCAATAACCACCTGAGCGCCGTTAGCAAAGTCACCGAATTGGGCTTCCCACATAATCAGTGATTTAGGTTCTGCCGTTGCGTAACCGTACTCAAACGCAACTACTGCCGCTTCTGACAATACTGAGTCATAAATTTCGATTTGGCCCTGATCTTGTCTGATATTGTTCAGAGGCATGTAGACGCTAGCGTCGTCCTGGTTATGCAATACTGCATGACGGTGGAAGAACGTACCGCGGCCTGAATCCTGACCGGTTAAACGAATATGGACGTCTTGATCGACTAAAGTGGCGTAAGCCAGGCTTTCTGCAAAGCCCCAGTCCAAGGCTTTGTCACCTTTCGCCATTTTCTGGCGCTCTTGGTAGACCTTAGCAACACGCGAGTTCAGCTTATGTTCTTCCGGATACGAAGAGATTTTATCCGCCAGCTCTTTTAACTTCTTCGCTGATACTTTGTAGTCGTACTCAACGTCCCAGTCATTACCAATGTACGGTGACCAGTCGACTGAATGCGCACGCATTGGCCGGTGTTCTTCGACAACGACTTCACCCTTATCCAATGCATCGCGGTAATCTTGTATCCACTGCTTAGCGTCTTCTTCGCTGACGGCACCTGATTCGTTTAAGCGTTTTGCATACAACTCTCGCGCCACCGGATGCTTCTTAACTTTTGCGTACATCAACGGCTGCGTTGCACTTGGCTCGTCCGCTTCGTTATGGCCGTGACGGCGATAACAAACAAGGTCGATAACTACGTCACGCTTAAAGGTATTGCGGTAATCGAGCGCTAATTGCGTAACGAAAACAACCGCTTCCGGGTCGTCTGCATTGACGTGGAAAATTGGCGCCTGCACCATTTTCGCAATATCAGTACAGTACTGAGTTGAACGCGCATCTTCTTGCTTCGACGTGGTGAAGCCCACTTGGTTGTTCACAACAATACGTACTGAGCCGCCAACCTGATACGCTCTGGTCTGCGACATGTTAAAGGTTTCTTGTACCACACCCTGACCGGCAATAGCCGAGTCGCCGTGAATGGTAATTGGCAGAACTTTTTCGCCAACCTTGTCTTCTAAGCGAGCCATACGAGCCCGTACAGACCCCATGACAACGGGGTTGACAATTTCTAAGTGAGACGGGTTAAAAGCAAGTGCTAAATGCACATCACCGCCCGGCGTAGCGAAGTCCGAAGAAAAGCCCATGTGATACTTAACGTCACCAGAGCCCTTGCTTTCGCCGTGCTTACCTGCGAACTCGTCAAATAGGTCTTGTGGCTTCTTACCTAAGACGTTCACTAAAACGTTCAAACGCCCGCGGTGAGCCATACCAATAACCACTTCTTTTGCGCCTTGCTCGCCAGAGCGAGAAATTAACGCTTTAAGAAGCGGTACCAGGCTGTCGCCACCTTCTAATGAAAAACGCTTAGCGCCCGGGAATTTCGAGCCTAAGTATTTTTCAAGACCGTCAGCAGAAATCAGCTCACGCAGAATTTTGGTTTGTTGCTCTTTGTCGAACTGCGCTTTACCTAAAGAGCCTTCTAAACGCTGTTGAATCCAACGCTTCTCTTCAGTAGAAACGATGTGCATGTACTCGGCACCAATAGAGCCGCAGTAAATGTTTTCCAACGCTTGGTGAATCTCTTTTAACTTCATGGTTTCGCTGCCTACGGCAAGCGACCCCACGTTGAACTCGCGATCTAAGTCGTCTTTGGAAAGCTCATGAAAGTCGAGAGAAAGGTCAGGAACCGTGTCTTGTTTCCACAATCCAAGCGGATCTAAGTTAGCGTGTTGGTGGCCACGGAAACGGTAGGCGTTAATCAGCTGTAAGACTTTAACCTGCTTTTGGTCGCTGGCTGAACTGCCGCCACCAGACTGTTTGAGTTTGTTCTTCGCCGCTTCGCGAAACTGTTCGCGAACATCGCTCATTTTGGTATCTGTTACCTGACCATCGCTTGGCAGAGCATCGAAGACCTTACGCCATTCATCGCTGACAGCGGTCGGATCATCCAGATACGCCTCAAACATTTGCTCAATGTAGGCAACGTTCCCACCGGCTAGATGCGAAGTTTCTAGCCATTCACGCATTACACCGTCTTGCATTGCGTTTCCTTCACCTAAATATGTAAACCGATTTTATAAAAAAATAGCCATCCTTTGTGGGATGGCTATCCACAACATAAACCGTTCAAATTGACGCGCCGCTGGTTTTTAAACCGCGCGATTCAACAGCATCGATTTAATGTGGCCAATAGCCTTAGTTGGGTTCAACCCTTTTGGACAAACATTGACGCAGTTCATAATGCCGTGGCAACGGAACACACTGAATGCATCGTCTAAATCATCCAAACGCTCGTCGGTTGCTGTGTCACGGCTATCGATTAAGAAACGATACGCGTGCAACAGGCCAGCAGGACCAATGAACTTGTCAGGGTTCCACCAGAACGACGGGCATGATGTTGAACAACATGCACATAAAATACATTCATACAGTCCATCAAGCTTAGCACGCTCTTCAGGAGACTGCAGACGCTCACGCGCCGGCGGCGTTTTTTCGTCGTTAATCAGGTACGGTTTAATCTTCTCGTACTGCTGATAGAACTGACTCATATCAACAATAAGGTCACGAATAACCGGTAAGCCTGGCAATGGACGAATGACAATTTTGCTGCCTTTCAATGCTGATGTTGGCGTAATACACGCCAACCCATTTTTACCATTGATATTAAGGCCGTCAGAGCCACAAACGCCTTCACGGCATGAACGCCGGAACGCCAACGACGGATCTTGCTCTTTCAATTTGATAAGCAAGTCCAGCACCATCATGTCTTGGTTTTCTTCCACCTCTAGGGTGTAGTCCTTCATGTAAGGTGCGTCATCAACATCCGGGTTGTAACGATAAATCGAAATATTCAATGTTTTCATCGCTGTAACCCCTTAATTAGTACGTACGAGCTTTCGGAGGGAAAGCTTCGCGCAGTTTCGGTGCCATATTAACCTGACGAGTAACCATGTCTTCAGATTCTGGACGGTAAACAGAGTGAACCAACCATTTTTCGTCGTCACGGTCAGGATAGTCAGCACGGCTGTGCGCGCCACGGCTTTCAGTACGGAAGTTTGCTGCAACCGCAGTTGAGTATGCCGTTTCCATTAAGTTATCAAGTTCCATACACTCAACACGCTGAGTATTGAACTCTTTCGACGTGTCGTCTAAACGTGCATGCTTCAAGCGCTCACGAATTTCTTTCAATTCTTTCAGACCTTCTGCCATTGCGTCGCCTTCACGGAATACCGAGAAGTTCATCTGCATGCAGTTTTGCAGGTCTTTCTTAATTTGCGCTGGGTCTTCACCTTTCTGTGTGTTTTCCCAACGGTTGTAGCGAGCCATTGCCGCTTCAACATCAGATGCTGAAGATTCACGCGCTTCACTGTTAGCCGCTAAGGTTTCACCTAAATGCATACCGGTCGCACGACCAAATACAACAAGGTCAAGCAGTGAGTTACCGCCCAAGCGGTTTGCACCGTGAACAGATACACAGGCAATTTCGCCACAAGCAAACAGACCTGGCACTGGTTTGCTTTCACCTTTGTCATCAACAGTCAGAGCCTGACCGTTAACGTCGGTTGGGATACCACCCATCATGTAGTGACAGGTTGGAATAACCGGAATAGGTTCTTTAACCGGGTCAACGTGCGCAAAGGTACGAGACAAGTCACAAACACCTGGCAAACGGCTTTCCAGCGTTTCTTTGCCTAAGTGGTCCAGTTTCAACTTAAGGTGTGTACCCCAAGGACCTTCACAACCACGGCCTTCACGAATTTCAGTCATCATTGAGCGGGCAACAACGTCACGCGACGCTAAGTCTTTTGCGTTTGGTGCATAACGCTCCATGAAACGTTCGCCGTCTTTGTTTAACAGGTAACCACCTTCACCACGGCAACCTTCAGTTACCAAGCAACCTGAACCGGCAATACCGGTTGGGTGGAACTGCCACATTTCCATGTCTTGTACAGGAACGCCGGCACGTAACGCCATGCCAACACCGTCACCGGTATTGATGTGTGCGTTCGTGGTTGAAGCGTAGATACGACCAGCACCACCAGTTGCTAAGACAACCGCTTTGGCTTTCACGTAATAAACTTCGCCGGTTTCCATGTTCAGAGTTGTTACACCCGTGACAGCACCGTCTTGGTTCTTCACGAGATCAAGTGCATACCACTCAGAGAACACGGTAGTTTTGTTCTTAACGTTTTGCTGATACAGCAAATGTAGAAGTGCGTGACCAGTACGGTCAGCAGCTGCTGCGGTACGTGCGGCTTGCTCGCCACCGAACTCTTTTGACTGACCACCAAATGGACGCTGGTAAACTTTACCGTTCTCAAAACGTGAGAAAGGCAAGCCCATGTTTTCCAGTTCCAGAATAGCTTCCGGACCTGCTTTACACATGTATTCGATAGCGTCCTGGTCACCAATGTAATCCGACCCTTTTACGGTGTCGAACATGTGCCATTGCCAGTCATCTTCGTGTGCATTACCTAAAGCAACGGTAATACCACCTTGTGCAGAAACCGTGTGAGAGCGCGTTGGAAACACTTTCGACATCAACGCACAGCTCATTCCCTCTTGGGAAATTTGCAGCGCTGCTCGCATGCCGGCACCGCCAGCACCAATCACCACTGCATCAAATTCTAAAGTTTTAACGTTCACTTAAACACCCCACAGTACGAATAAGCCAGTGAGCCAAACAGCGATGAGACCAACGCTGAAAACCAGCTGAATGAAAGCACGTAAGCCAGCGGCTTTTACGTAGTCAGTCAGTACCTGCCAAATGCCAATCCAACCGTGGATAAGAACGGCTGTCAGAACCAGCATAGTGGCTACTTTCATCCAGATGTTAGCAAATAACCCACTCCAAACTTCATAGGTGACATCTGGCGTAGAAATGAAAAAGCCCGCCATGAATAATGCGTATAAACAAATAACGATAGCGCTGGCACGAAGAAGGATAAAGTCGTGCGAACCGCTGCGTCCGAAAGTAGCTGCTGCTGTTACCATAGCCAAACTCCTACTAGCACGGAAAGAAGAATAGAAAGCACAATTGAAATAACCGCGCTGGTTCTTCCCGAATCGAGCTCTTCCCAGTAGCCCATGTCCATGACTAAGTGACGCAGGCCAATAATTAAGTGAAATCCTAGCGCTGTCAAAATACCCCAGCCAATAAATTTAGCGATAAAGCTGGTCATCAGGTTTTCGATTTGAGCAAAGCCTTCTGGTCCACTAAGGGAAACAGCAAAAGCCCAAATAAGGAAGACAAGAGACACCAGCATTACGACACCTGAGATACGGTGCAAAATAGATGCTTTGGCAGCGGCAGGAAATTTAATAGTTGATAAGTCTAAATTAACAGGTCTTTCTTTTTTCACGATAGATTGCCTTTTAATAAAGCACAAAAGAAATGTCTTTCACGTGTGTGCAACAAGATATTTGTCACAAATACGGTGAAAGAGTATATCGACCCAAGCCACATTTTACAACGACAAAACAACGATTCGATAAGTGAACTGTTTAGTCATGCGACTAAAGTCTAACTTAACTCAAAAATGAGTAATCTTTTCTTCATCTTCACTACGTATACTTTGCTAGAATTAGTTCACGTTCTGCGAATTAAATTGACATTTACGGGCATGATCGAGTTAAATTAGCCCACTTTTTCAAAGTAAACAGTGAGGAGATTTCCTTATGGCTGATCGTAAAGCCACTTTACAGATTGACGGCCAATCCATTGAACTGCCAGTACTTTCACCGGCGGCAGGTAAGGATGTAGTTGACGTCCGAACACTGGGAAAACATGGTTACTTCACTTTTGACCCAGGGTTCCTGGCTACGGGCTCTTGCGAGTCGGCTATCACCTACATCGATGGCGAAAACGGTGTGCTTTTACACCGCGGTTACCCTATCGGTGAGCTTGCAACAAAAGCAGACTATTTAGAAGTTTGCTATATGTTGTTGCACGGCGAAGCACCAACTGAAGAACAGTACCAAGATTTCAAGAGCACTATTACTAAACATACAATGGTGCATCAGGGAATCCACAACTTCTTTAACGGATTCCGCCGCGACGCACACCCAATGGCAATGCTATGTGCTGTCACGGGTGCTTTGTCTTCGTTCTACCATGATGACTTAGACATTCACGATGAAAATCAGCGTCTGCGCAGTGCGTATCGCTTAATTGCTAAAATCCCAACGATTGCAGCAATGGCTTACAAATTCAGCATCGGCCAACCGTTCGTATACCCACGTAACGACTTAGGCTACGCAGAAAACTTCTTAAACATGATGTTCTCTGTACCTGCTGAAGACTACGAAATTAGCCCGGCGGTTGCTCGCGCTATGGACCGTATCTTCACGTTGCACGCAGACCACGAACAAAACGCATCAACCTCAACTGTGCGTTTAGCAGGCTCTTCAGGTGCAAACCCATATGCGTGTATCGCAGCGGGTGTTGCGTCATTGTGGGGACCGGCTCACGGTGGTGCTAACGAAGCGTGCTTGCGTATGCTGGCTGAAATTGGCTCTGTTGAGAACATTCCTAAGTACATCGAAAAAGCAAAAGACAAGAATGACCCATTCCGTCTGATGGGCTTTGGTCACCGTGTTTACAAAAACATGGATCCACGCGCAACTGTTATGCGTGAGTCTTGCCACGAAGTACTGAAAGAGCTTAACCGTGATGATCCATTACTGGACGTTGCAATGGAGCTGGAGCGCATTGCGCTTGAAGACGACTATTTCGTTGAGAAGAAACTCTTCCCGAACGTCGACTTCTACTCAGGTATCGTACTGAAAGCTATCGGTATTCCAACGAATATGTTTACCGTTATCTTTGCACTGTCACGTACCGTTGGCTGGGTGTCTCACTGGCACGAAATGATGGGCGAAGCAAACCAGAAAATTGGTCGTCCTCGTCAGTTGTACACTGGCTACACACAGCGTGAATTTAGCCCAATCAAAAAGTAAGGCTAACTACCGTTTACAAAGGCGCTCGATGAGCGCCTTTTTTATTGCTCGAAATTCAATAATTTTCCCGAAGATACCGACAATTAGTTCGTGTACGTTGCTTTTTATTCCTTAGAAAACGTGCAACTGCCCTTCAATTTATTTATACTACGTCGCATTTCGCTGGCCACCCATAGCGACAAGGCCGATTTCATTTTCAGTGAGTGTCTGTCACTTACTGCAGATAATTACAGAGAGGCTTATGCAGCAAGTAGTTAACGTACAACAACCCATCATTAAACCTCGTCGATTCAAGGTCTATCAGCACCGACAGCTTGATAAAATAGAAGCATTGAACAAAGTGCCTGCTGATATGCGTTTTGAAATGAAAGTCGTTGCCAACGTACTGCCATTTCGGGTCAATGAATACGTGTTTAACGAGCTTATTGATTGGGAGAATGTACCCAACGATCCGCTGTTTCAGCTAACTTTCCCACAAAAAGACATGCTTGAGCCGTCTGCGTTTCAGCGCATGGCTGACTTAATGTCGGGTAAACACACAACGAATGAAGTGTTTGACCTGGCAACACAGTTACGTGAGGAAATGAACCCGCACCCGGCCGGACAAATGCAGATGAACGTGCCTCATGTGGATGGCGAGCCATTACCGGGCATGCAGCACAAATACCGTGAAACGGTTCTGTTTTTCCCTGCGCAGGGGCAATACTGCCATTCTTACTGTACTTTCTGCTTCCGTTGGGCACAGTTTGTGGGCAAGGCAACACGGTTTAACTCTAACGACGCCGATCAGCTGCATCGCTACTTGGCACAGCACAAAGAAGTGACAGACTTACTGGTAACGGGCGGCGACCCAATGGTTATGCGCACCCGTAAGCTAGCGGAGTACCTTGAAGGGCTGCTGAAGCCTGAGTTTGAACACATTAAAACCATTCGTATCGGTACTAAGTCTCTGACTTTCTGGCCGTATCGCTTCATTACCGACCCGGATGCGGATGAAATGTTACGCCTACTTGAACGCTTGGTCCAAGGTGGTAAACACGTGTCCATTATGGCGCACCTTAACCACCCGAATGAGCTACGCACTGAGGTGTGTCAGGAAGCTATTCGCCGTTTACGCAGCACTGGCGTGCAAATTCGCTGTCAGGCGCCTTTACTGCGCCACATTAATGATGACCCGGACGCTTGGGCAAATATGTGGACGAAACAAGTGCAACTGGGCATGATTCCATACTACATGTTCGTTGAACGTGACACCGGTGCGAAACGCTACTTTGAAGTACCACTTGAGCGTACTTGGGAAATTTTCCAAAAGGCGTACCAGCAAGTTTCGGGTATTGCCCGTACTGTTCGTGGGCCGTCAATGAGTGCCGGGCCAGGAAAAGTCGAAGTTCAGGGTGTGACAGAAATTGCCGGCGAGAAAGTGTTTGCATTGCGCTTTATTCAGGGCCGTAATCCTGACTGGGTACAACGTCCGTTCTTCGCAAAATATGACCCGGATGCAACATGGCTGCATCATCTTAAGCCAGCGTTTGGGGAAGAGAAGTTCTTCTTCGAAGATGAGTATGCGCAAATGTCAAAGATGGACTAAGACATTCGGCAAGGCCAGCTTAGTCGCTGGCCAGTGCTCGCGCCCGCTGCAAGTCGGCTTCAGTGTCGATACCTGCCGCGGGCGTTTTTATTGCCTCAGCGACATGAATACGCTCGCCATGCCAAAGTACGCGTAACTGCTCTAACGACTCAATATGCTCAAGTGGGCTGCTTTCCCAGGTAATGTAGTCCAATACAAAACCCGCACGATACGCATAAATACCAATGTGACGTTGATAACTCTCAATAACCGCCGGCTGTAATGGCTGCTCTTTCGCAAATTCATCGCGGTTCCACGGTATAGCTGCACGGCTGAAATACAATGCATAACCTCTGCTATCAGTAACCACTTTGACTGCATTGGGGTTAAATACGTCCTCTGCGTCTTCAATGGGCACAGACAGAGTCGCCATGGGTGCTGCCGCCTGATTAGACAGGTTATCCGCAACCTGACGGATAATTTCAGGTGGAATAAAAGGTTCGTCGCCCTGCACATTGACGACCACTTCGGACGTTTCAATATTGAGCTTACTTATTACTTCCGCCAGGCGCTCAGTACCAGAGTTGTGATCCGGCGAGGTCATTAATACCTGACCACTAAAGGCTTCTACTGCGCTTTCTATTCTGCTGTCATCAGTCGCAACGATAACCCGCCCTGCACCACTTTCCTGCGCACGTTCGTACACATGTTGAACCATAGGCTTGCCACCGATGTCAGCTAAAGGTTTACCGGGTAAACGACTCGAACCATAGCGAGCAGGAATGACAACGGTAAAACTCATGAAGGAACCTTTTCTAACTCTTCATTGCTGACTTCCCGGGCTTTATCGGCAATAAGAACAGGAATACCTTCACTGATAGGATAGGCAAGTTGCTCACCACGACAAACCAGTTCGTCTTTCTCTGCATAATGAACCAGCTTTCCCTTACACTTAGGGCACGCCAAAATGTTTAACGTCTTAGCTTCAATGGGCATTTTGTTTCCTTTCCAGTTCTTTCAGTAACTGCTCTTTCAAAGAGTCAGGCAGTTTGGTCGCTATTGGCTGATAATACCAATTTTCCCGAGCAAATGACTGACATTTGCCAGCGTCTTTCTCGGTCATTAATATCGGTAAATCTGTCAGGTTATCAAAGTCGCTTTCAACGAACTCGTGATGATCATTAAAAGGCACGGTCTGCTTTACCTCAAAACCCTGGTCTCTCAGAGAGTTAAAAAATCGCTGAGGGTAACCTATAGCAGCAACTGCATTATAGGGTTGCTCTTTATCCAGTTCGGTTTGTTCATCGTCGTTAACCCGATACCACTGACCGTTCTCAACTTCCGTCACATAGCGGGCAAACGGGTGGCGACCATAATTTGATACCACCCATTGTGAGCCTTTAAGTCGCCATGGCCCTTCTCTAAGAGGGCCGGCCGGCAACAACCATCCATTCCCTACACCGCGCTCTGCGTCCAACATAATAAGTTCAATATCACGCTTCAGTGCATAATGCTGGAGACCATCGTCAGAAATAATAATATCAACATTAGGGTGCTTGTCGGCCATATACTTAGCCGCTTCAACGCGCTTAGGAGATATAATCACAGGGCAGTCGGTTCGTTTACGAATAACCAAAGGCTCGTCACCCACCTTCTCTGCATCATCTCCGACATTGATAGAGTGTGGGAATGGACCTTTTGCGCCATAGCCCCGGCTAACAATACCGGGTGTCCAGCCTTCTTCTTTTAACCACTGACAAAGCGCAATAACCATCGGCGTTTTACCGGTACCACCGACACTAATATTACCCACCACAATAACCGGCACATCTGCTTTATAGCGCCTAAAAGGGCCGATAAAGTAGAAGCTGCGGCGTAGGTTTGTCAGGAGCCAAAACAGCAATGACAGCGGCGCCAGTAATAATAAAAGCGGATGAATACGCGCCTTATACCACTGCTGTTGTAGCCACATTAAGCGCCTCCGTGGAACTGTAGGTTATACAGCTGCGAGTATGCGCCTTCCTGATCGAGCAGTTGCTGGTGAGTGCCTCGCTCAATGATCTCGCCATTGTCCATGACCAAAATTTCATCGGCGTTCTCTATAGTCGATAGCCTGTGTGCAATAACAATCGCTGTGCGGTTTTGTCGTAATGCGCCTAAGGCTTGCTGAATATGGCGCTCAGACTCGGTATCAAGAGCCGAGGTTGCTTCATCCAGAATAAGTATTGGTGCATCTTGTAAAAGCGCCCGTGCAATTGCAATACGCTGACGCTGACCACCAGACAACATAACACCGTTTTCACCCACCATAGTATCCAGACCATTTGGCATGTTGTCGGTAAATTCAGTGACATAAGCTTGCTCAGAAGCTCTTATTATGTCGTCTTTTGACACCTCTTTTGACGCACCATAAGCAATATTATTAGCGATAGTGTCATTAAATAAAGTCACATGCTGAGACACCAGCGCGAACTGCCGACGCAGACATTTCAGTTTGTAGTCATTAATGTTGTGGCCATCAAGCAAAATACGCCCCTGCTGGACGTCATAAAAGCGCGTCAGCAAGTTTGAAATTGTTGACTTACCACTGCCCGAACGCCCTACTAACGCAATGGTTTTGCCCGGCTCTACGTTAAAGCTGACATGCTGTAACGCTAAATCGTCGCCTTGCTGATAACCGAAGCTGACATCGTCAAATTCAATATGACCCGCCGCACGGTCAATCACTTTTGAGCCTTTATCAATTTCGATAGGCTCGTCGAGGATAGTAAATACGCTCGTTGCCGCTGCAATACCGCGCTGGAAATCGCTGTTTACGTTAGTTAGTTGTTTCAGCGGACGTAGCAGCATGATCATCGAGGTTAGCAAGGTCGTGAATGCACCTGCCGATAACTCACCCAGCATTTCCGGAAAGCTTGCTATAACCAGCACCATAGACAAACTGAGTGATGCAATAAATTGAATAACCGACGTGCTAATAACCCGTGTGTTCACCAATTTCATGTTTTGGTTACGGGTAGTGTTATTGATTTCTGCGAAGCGCGTCGACTCTTTCTTCTGTCCTTCGTGCATCACGACGACTTTGTGGCCGTTGATCATTTGCTCTGCGGTGGTTGTCACATTGCCCATCGCCGTTTGAATACGGCTACTGACTTTACGGAAGCGTTTAGACACTACCGCGACAACTTTAGCAATAAGCGGCCCGACAACCAGAAACACCAACGACAACTGCCAACTTTGATAAAACATCAGCCCTAATAAGCCAATAACAAAAGCGCCTTCGCGAACTAACACCAATAAAGCCCTGCTACTGGCTTCAGCGACTTGCTGGGTGTCATAGGTAATCTTTGAAATTAAATCGCCGGTTGAATGCTGGTCATGGAAGGCAACAGGCAACTTCATCAGATGGTCGAACAACTGCTGTCGCATTTTAGTGACAACTTTAAAGCCAACCCAATTTAAGAAATAGCTGGAGGCAAAGTTAAAAAAGCCACGGATAATAAAGAAAAACGGAACAAAAATAGCACCATAGAGAAGAATATCGGAGTTTTGCTCGGTTAATCCGTCATCGATAAGGGTTTCAATTTGAGAGAAAAATAGAGTATCGACGCCTGCGTAACCAATCATGCCGATAACTGCGGCGATAAAAGCGAGCTTATAAGGTTTGATATAACCAATTAAACGCTTAAAGGTCGTCTGTTTTTTTTGCTGAGAATCCATGTAGTCTCATATAAGTCATTAAAACTTTGTGCATTCTACCTGTTTTCATGTGGTAACTCCAAACTCCATGAGTCCCCGTCGCTGATTATTGTTATTTGCCCGACTTCCTGCGTGCCGTACCACGGCGACCCGGTGCGCTCTAGCCGCTGTACAGTATAACGGTGCGGGAAATTGTAGCCACGATGTTTACCATAACTAATAACGTAAGCCTTGGCATTTACCGCCTGTAATAAAGGCCAGCTTGTCGAGGTTTTGCTCCCATGGTGTGGAACAGCAAGTATGGTGGAGTTAAGCACGCCTTTCGACTCAAGAGAAGCGAGTAACGACTGCTCTGCCGCCATTTCAATATCACCGGGAAACAACATTTGAAAGTCATTCCAGCGTAACTGAACAACACAAGACTCATTATTGCGGCTTAATTGACCACCTTTTGCATAGGACGCTGTCGGCCAGTAGGTATGCAAAGACATACCGTTCCAGTGAATAACCCGCCCGGACTCACAAGGATCATTCGTTTTAGCGCCTTGCCATTTTATGTTCGGGTAGCGTTTTGCTAAATACGCTTTACCACCACTGTGATCAATGTCTTTATGACTAATAACGGCAAGCTCCGGCACGAGCCCGTGGTACCTTAAAAAGGGTTCAATAACCTGCTCTGCCACACTAAATCCGCTATGGTACGAAACACCTGTATCCATAAGAAGCGCACGTCCATTTCTTTCCACAACGACCGCCTGACTTTGTCCAACATCTAACATATGAACGCGCAGCTGGCCGTCACGACTATTGAGCAATACAAAGGCGGAAAGCGGCAGACACAGAATCAGCAATGCTCGCTGCCAATTGCGGACTACTGGAACAATAAAGGCAATAATAAGCGCCCATAAAGCACCGAAACGCGCTTCTCTGGTCACCGCTAGAGCGTCGATTGCCAGCCAGTTCGACGGGTGCCCGCTCAGCTTCTCTAAATACGGCATGACATAAGCCAGCGGCTGTTCCGCAATATGCCATAGCCACTGCGCGTAACTGACACCGTCGAATAGGCTGCACACCGTTGCAATAAGAGACAACGGTAAAATCCAAAAGCTAATAATTGGCAGTATCAGCAAGTTGACCAGGGGTGCGAACAGCGAAAACCCACCGAATAAATACACCGACAACGGTGCCATAATAATTAACAGCACCCATTGAATGAACCAAAGTTGCCGGAGTCTGGCAAAGCCCCCCTCTTTCGGGCGCCAGCGCCAGGAACTGAAAAACAATGCCGTGACGGCACAAATCGACAGCCAGAATCCAGCATCCTGCCAGGCGAAAGGGTCAACAATAAAAACGCCAAGACAGGTTCTAAGCAGTAACTGCAGTGGCGTTATTCGAACAGCAACTAACTTGTGGGCCAGAACAATACCTGCGAGCACAAGAGCGCGAACCGTCGATATCGCAAAGTCTGCTAAAAACGCGTAGAAAACAGCGACCGCAATGCCTGCGCAAGCACACACGACTCTTTTATTATAGCGTTCCCGAAAAGCAGGACTTAACGGTAAATAACGAAAACCTAATGACACAAAAAGAAACACAGCGCCAATAACCATACCGATGTGCAAGCCGGATATTGCGAGGCTGTGCGCTAACCCTGTTTTTTGCCAAACCTGTTTGACTTGGTATGGCAGAAGACTGCGTTCGCCAATGGTTAAAGCAGCAATAATACCGGCGAAACTTAGGTCAGCTTTCTTGATAGTATCGAAAATCTGCTGGCGAATGCTGGGGCTCCGGTTAAGCAATGTCACGTCTTTTAACGAGCCAACCGCACTTATACCCTGTCGCTTTAAGTAGGCTTTGTAATTAAAGCTACCATCGTTACGGTAACTTTTAGGGGCTTTAAAAACCGCAGTTCCGCGCACTGTATCGCCCGCTTTCAAGGCTATACTTTCGTCGTAAGTACCATCGTAAGTGTAAAGGTTTAACTGTACCCGAATGCCTTGGTACCAAGACGGAACGAATTCATTCACACGCAAAACCCTGCCCGTAACACGCGTATGGTATTGATAGACTTGAGGGATTTCGTCGAGTGTTATTTCAATAGAGTATTCTGCGCCCAGATAGCTCTTAGGTAGTGACTGAAACTCTTGCCAATAAAGGTTGGCATTCACCCACGAAATACCGCAAAATACAACAATGAGTAGTAACCTGATGGTTTTAGAGTCCATCGCTTGCTCCCTCCCTGGAGCAAATCGAAACAGGTATTAAACATCACATTATGGCCAGACGCTTTATTCAACGCTTTATGCCTGACCACCAAAAAGTGCGTGAGTCTAAGGCAATAAGAATATTTGGCAGCCTTTTGCATGATGCAAATTTATGGCATTTAAACCGGCGTTCAGCCTCTGGGGCGTTCGCTGTTGGCCTTTTTTGTGCGTTTATTCCCGTTCCTTTTCAGATGTTATTAGCCGCAGCCTCGGCCATTCCTTTCCGGGTTAATCTGCCGCTGTCTGTGGGTCTGGTTTGGGTGTCCAACCCCATTACCATGCCACCCATGTTTTATCTGTGTTATCTGGTAGGCAATGCCATTCTGGCCGAGCCTCCACAGCCTTTTGCATTTGAGTTAAGCTGGGAGTGGCTGGGACACAGTATTTCCACTATTGGCCCAGCATTTATTCTTGGTTGTTTAATTCTGGGAACACTGTCGAGCTTAATTGGCTACGTTGCCATTCGCTTGCTATGGCGCCGCTCTGTGGTTAAAGCATGGCGCAATCGCCAAAGCAACTAACCTCTCTCGTGTAATGCTTTTGCGGGCTCCACTTTCATAGCACGCCAGGCCGGATAAATTGTCGCCAACCAACTCATTACCAGCGCAACAGCACTCACCAGAACAACATCGCTCCATTGCCACTGCGAGGGTATTTCGCTCACAAAATAAATACCGCCGTCAAGAATGTCGATATGAAACAAAGACTCAATAAAGCGCATAATCTCAGGCATAAATTGTCCCAGTAAAATACCAATACCAGCGCCCCAAAGCACGCCGTATAACCCATTCATAATGCCCTGGAACATAAAGGCCAGTAACAAAGTCCGGTCTTTCATACCTAACGTTTTCAGCATTGCAATTTGACGACGCTTTTTGGCCACTGTCATAACCAGTGTCGACACAATGTTAAAGCACGCAACCGCCATAACCAGTACCAACACCAGATAAACCACTGAGCGAACTAGCTCAATGTCTCTATACAAGTGACCATGGGTACGTGTCCAATCATTCAGGTAGACCAATTCAGGCAGTTGGTTACCGATCTCTTGTGCAACTGTCGGCGCTTTGAATACATCATTTAGCGCCAGTCGGACCGACGTCACACCATCGGCAATACTGAGTTCATCCATCGCAGTGCTAAGCGATACGTAGGCGTTCAGGTGATCAATTTCACCACCAAATTCAAACAGCCCTGTCACTTCTAAACGCTTGCGCTTTGGAGACTGAAACCCTCTGGCAGATTTTTCAGGAAACAGAATGGATAACGAGTCACCGACCTGTACATTAAGCTTTTCGGCAATTCCTGCTCCCAGCAAAATGCCACCTTCGGAAGTCCAGCGTTGCCAGTCTTCATCACTAACGTAACTACTGAGGTCAGATACCCTGTTTTCATGACTGGGGTCGATACCTTTAAGCTGAATACCGTGAAAGCTAGTATTAGTTTGCACCATAACGGTACTGTTAATACCGGGAGCTGCCGCAACAACATCGGGATGTTCCTTCGCAATCTTACTGATGAGCTGCCAGTTTTTGAGCTCTCCCTCTACCGCGCTATATTCAACATGCGGAACAACCGACAAAAGCTTGTTCTGAAGAACGCTCTGAAAGCCATTCATCATTGATAAAGCGGCAATGAGCACCGCACATCCCAGTGCAATACCTGTTGTCGAAGACGCCGAAATAAAGGATAAAAACCCCTTTTTATCGCGGCGGCTACGGAACCGTTTTGCCAATAACCAAGCTAAACTCATTGATGGTTCACCTGTACGCCATCGTTCAACTGCTTACCACCAAGAGTACCATCGACTAATCGCTCCACTCGGTGCAGCTGTTCAGCCAGAGTGTTGTCGTGAGTCACAACGATAAAAGCCGTGCCTTTTTCTTTATTAAGCTCGAGCATTAATTGGTAAATACTGGCAGCTGCTTCACCATCCAGATTCCCTGTTGGCTCATCTGCTAATACGATATCCGGGTTATTCACAAAGGCTCTGGCAATCGCCACCCGTTGTCTCTCACCACCGGACAGCTGAGCCGGCCGATGAGATAAACGATGCTCTAAGCCAACTCGCTTCAATAAAGCTTCCGCCGCCTGCTTAGCCGCTTTGGGGTTCTCGCCGGCTATCAGCCTTGGCATAGCCACGTTCTCCAATGCTGAAAACTCAGGCAGCAAATGATGAAACTGATACACAAAACCAAGGTTACTGTTGCGCCAGCTTGAAAGTTTATCTGAAGACCAGGTTGTCATATCCTGACCGTTAAACGACAGACTACCTTTACTCGGCTTTTCCAAACCTCCCAGAATATGCAATAAAGTACTTTTCCCTGAGCCGGAAGCCCCCACAATAGCAACCATTTCCCCGGCAGAAATGGA
>VAOV01013972.1_pt1 | contig 27358 bp, 17 predicted proteins | sample 3393941 | NCBI WGS metagenome assembly VAOV01 (sample SAMN08290427, study PRJNA428436) | hydrothermal vent metagenome | isolation source: Deep-sea hydrothermal vent chimney | place: Indian Ocean: Southwest Indian Ridge | depth 2398 m m
GCATCTTTATCGGCACGCGTCAGTGATGGGTTCTCAAGCCATTCTTCCATCTTACGAGCACGACGCTCAAGCGTACGCGCATCGCCGTAGCCTTCGTTGATCATCCAACGTAGCATAGTGATGTTAGAGCGCAGGTACTCACTGACTGAGTCTTCTGACAAGTTGATGGTACAACCCGCTGCAGAGCGCTCTGCTGATGCGTCTGACAGTTCAAACGCCTGCTCAACAGTCAGGTGCTCAAGACCTTCGATTTCCAGGATGCGACCTGAGAACGCGTTTTTCTTACCGCGTTTTTCTACGGTCAATAAGCCGTCTTTAATCGCAAACGCAGGAATCGCGTGAACCAGGTCACGTAGGGTAATACCCGGCTGCATTTTACCTTTAAAACGCACCAGTACTGACTCTGGCATATCCAACGGCATAACACCGGTTGCGGCTGCGAAGGCAACCAAACCAGAACCTGCAGGGAACGAAATACCCAGCGGGAAACGTGTATGCGAGTCACCACCAGTACCGACGGTATCCGGCAACAACATACGGTTCAACCAGCTATGGATAATACCGTCGTTCGGGCGCAACGAAACGCCGCCACGGTTCATGATGAAGTCAGGCAGTGTATGCTGAGTTTCAACGTCAACCGGCTTCGGATAGGCAGACGTGTGGCAGAAAGACTGCATAACCAGGTCAGCGTTAAAGCCAAGACAAGCCAGGTCTTTCAGTTCGTCACGGGTCATTGGACCGGTGGTGTCCTGCGAGCCCACGGTAGTCATTTTCGGCTCAACGTAAGTGCCAGGACGCACGCCTTCCATACCACAAGCTTTACCCACTAACTTCTGTGCCAGGCTGTAACCTTTAGCACTGTCTTCTGGCTGCTCCGGAGTCAGGAATAAGTCAGAGTGACCTAAGCCCAGTGATTCACGCGCCTTGGTGGTTAAGCCACGACCAATGATCAGGTTGATACGGCCACCGGCACGCACTTCGTCAAGAATAACGCGTGACGCATAGTCGTATTCAGCGATAACGTCACCCGCTTCATTTTCAATTTTGCCTTCGTATGGGTAAATGGTAATGACATCACCCATATTCATTTTTTCGACGTCGGCTTCAAATACCAACGCACCAGCGTCTTTCATGGTGTTGAAGAAGATAGGTGCGACTTTGCCGCCAATACAGATACCGCCCGCACGCTTGTTCGGCGTACCCGGCATGTCTTCACCAATGTTCCACAGGACAGAGTTGGTTGCTGATTTACGTGAAGAGCCTGTACCTACGACGTCACCTACGAAAGCAACCGGGTGACCTTTTTCTTTCAACTCTTCAATCTGCTTGCCTGCATCAGTGATGCCTTCGCGAGGCATTTTGTACATGGCTTTGGCATGCAGTGGAATGTCAGGACGTGACCAAGCGTCAGGTGCTGGTGAAAGGTCGTCGGTGTTGGTTTCGCCGGTAACCTTAAAGACAGTCGCTTTAATTTGCTCTGCCATTTTGTCACGGCTGGTGAACCACTCACCTTCGGCCCATGACTCAACCACTTCTTTAGCCAGCTCGTTGCCCGCTTTCATCTTTTCTTCAACGTCGTGGAAGGCGTCAAACATTAAGATTGTGTGCTTTAATTCTTCTGCCGCTAAGCGACCTAGATCAGCGCTGTCCAATAACTCAACCAAAGTCACGATGTTGTAACCACCGTGCATATTGCCAAGCAATTTAACGGCGTCTTCTTTGCTGATAACCGGGCTTTGTATTTCGCCTTTTACCAGTGCGCTCAAAAAGCCAGCTTTTACGTAAGCGGCTTCATCAACACCTGGTGGTACGCGCTCAGACAATAACTCTACTAAGAATTCTTCTTCACCTACTGGTGGGTTCTTCAGTAGTTCAACAAGATCGGCTACTTGTTCTGCCGTTAGTGGTTTCGGAGGGATGCCCTCTGCGGCACGCTCTTCCACGTGCTGACGATATTCTTTAAGCACTCGTATTACCTCTCATTTGCTTGCATGAATTCAAGACGGTTCACTAGTGCGGCGCATTATACGGATTTTGCGCTTAAATTCCCATGCGAGAGGACTATAAATCAGATAATTCAGGGTATAAATAAGATGAATGCGCTGGCTGATTGCGCCCTGATTAAGGGCGCTCCACTTTTTGCACAATGGCATACATAACCGGTACCACAAACAGCGTCAGTACTGTCGCAAAACCAAGGCCGAACATGATAACCGTCGCCATGCTGGCAAAGAAGTCGTCAAACAGCAGCGGCAACATACCCAGGATGGTTGTCGCTGCCGCCATACCGACCGGCCTGACACGGCTAACAGCGGCCTCAACTAGCGCATCGACTCGTGACTTACCAGTCTCAAGCTCTACGTTAACCTGCTCCAGTAATACCACTCCATTTTTAATAAGCATGCCGGACAAGCTTAAAAAGCCTAACAGTGCCATAAATCCAAAAGGTTTATTCAATAACAATAAACCAACCGTCACACCAATTATCGACAGCGGTACCGTTGTCCAAAGCACAGCGGCATGACGGATGCTGTTAAATAGCAACACAGTAATAATAAACATCACCAAAAAGCCCAGCGGCAATGCCCCAAATAACGCCTTCTGAGCCTTGTTTGATGCTTCATGCTCACCACCCCAGCTGAGCTCGTAGCCCAACGGCAATTCGATAGCTTCTACTTTCGGGCGCACACGTTCAAATACCTGAGCTGCGGTTTCGCTACCCAAAATATCGTGGTCAGCCATGACCGTCAGTGTGCGCTTTCTATCGCGACGCAGTATTAACGGGTCTTCCCAGGTGGTATCAATACTTCTAACCACCTGCGCCAGCGGTATAAACCTATCGAGTACCGGACTATAGATTTGCAGTTCCTGCCAGTTGTTAAGATCAACACGCTCTGCCGCCGGCGCTCGCTTCACTATTGGTAAAAGGTCGGTTCCGTCGCGATAAACCCCAATTTGCTGGCCGACAAAGTTACCCAGCAAAACGTTATTCACGTCTTCTTTAGTAATGCCCGCACGTCGTCCGGCCGCTTCGTCATATTCCGGCTGCAATAACTTAGTGCGCTGTCGCCAGTCAGAACGAATATTGACGGCACCTGCATCGTCACGCATTATCGCCTGCGCTTTTTCGCTCAACTGACGTAACACCTGAATATCCGGTCCTGAAAAGCGTGCCTCAATTTTCGCCGGCGTTGCAGGTCCTATTTCGACCCTAATCAGCTTATCTTCAACGTCAGGGTGAGCGTTTTTTATACGTTCCCGAATATCCGCCATAAGTGGCGACATCGCCTCTTTGTCGTTTACACGCACCAGCAACTGAGCGTAGCTTTCATAGCTTTTTTCGACCAAATAAGTCAGTGTGAAGCGCGGTGCTCCCTGGCCGACGGTTGTTGCGACCGAAACCACCTCCTGTTTGTCCAGCAAGTAGTCTTCGAGGCGTTTTGAATCCTGTTCGGTATGACGAATGTCCGTGCCTTGTGGATACCATAAGTCCACATAAAACAGTGGCGTAGTAGATGGCGGGAAAAAGGCCTGTTTTACCTGACCAAAACCGACAACAGCTAAAACCAACATAATGACCATGGCCAGCATGCTAATCACGCGATGTCTCAGGCAAACACGCAACGCACTGCGGTACTTTACATAAAGTGGGTGCTTAAAGGCATCGTCGTTTTCATCGCCAATGTCTTTTTCCGAATATAGCCTATCAGCTAAAAAAGGAATCAAGGTTAGAGCCGTCACCCAACTAAGCAGCAAGGAAATCAGCAAGACCCAGAACAAGCTACCAGCGAACTCGCCAGTGGCGTCAGACGAAAGGCCAATTGGTGCAAAAGCGATAATGCCAATGACAGTAGCCCCTAGCAGCGGCCATTGATTTTGTTTGACCACCTGCGTCGCGGCTTGCACTTTGTTTTGTCCCCGGCGCATGCCGACCATCATGCCGTCAGCAATAACAATGGCATTATCGACCAACATACCCAGAGCGATAATCAGTGCGCCTAGCGACACCCGCTGCAGGTTAATATCGCCAAGACGCATAAAAATAAAGGTACCAAGCACCGTTAATAACAGCACAGAGCCAATCAGCAGGCCACTTCTAAAACCCATAGACAGCAGCAGCGCTACAACGACAATAGCGACCGCTTCGACTAAGTTCAGCAAAAAGTTGTTAACGGAGTTTTCAACTTCGTGAGGTTGATCGTAAATACGTTCAACGTTCATACCAATTGGCTGAGCGTAGGAAAGTTCACTCAAACGCTGCTCAAGGCGTTCACCAACTTCCACGACGTTCACATCATCGGCGAACGACAATGCCAACCAAAGTGCGGGCTTACCATTGTAGCGAACAACATGATCCGGAATATCTTTTGTCTCACGATAAATGTTGGCAACATCGCGTAAGTAGATACGTTCGCTGGCTCCGGGGTTACTAATGACCAATTTTTCCATGTCCTCAACAGAGGAAAATTCGCCATTGGTAGCGATACGCATCGACTCTTCATTAATGGTTACGCGCCCTGCATTTGCGACGGCATTTTGTGTTTGCAGCAAATTCGCAATCTGTTTTGGCGGTATACCAAAATTCCCCAGTTGTGCCCGAGAGACCTCAACAATAACCTGCTCCTGGCGCTCTCCTGACAGCAAGACCTTGCCAACGCCTTCAACGAGAACCAGTTCTCTTCGCAAAAAGTCGGCGTAGTGCTCGATATCTTTGTAGGAATAGTCAGGCCCAGTGATAGCCAGCATCACGCCATAAACGTCGGAAAAGTCATCACGAACAATAGGCTCGCCTGTGCCTGGAGGAAGCTGACGCTTAGTGTCATTCACTTTGCGTCGAAGTTCATCCCAAATCTGCTCCAGGTCATCCGCTCTATAAATGCTCTTCATCTCCACCGTAATTTGCGACAGCCCGGGCTTAGATATCGAACGGATATTATCCACGTAGCTCAGTTCCTGAATTGCATTTTCCAGGCGGTACGTCACTTCCTCTTCCACTTGTTGAGCCGACGCGCCCGAGTACGGTGTTATGACCATCGCTTGTTTTATGGTGAACTCAGGGTCTTCCAGGCGACCCAACTGAGTTAATGCGACAATTCCTCCAACCAACAACAGCAGAAGAAACATCCAGCTGGTTGTTTTGCGGGTCATGCTATAGCGAGCGATATCCATTACAGCCCCCGTTCGCGTTGCCATTCACGAACTTTCTGGCCTTCACGAAGTTGATGGACTCCCGCAATAACAATGGTTTCGCCTTCTTTTAGTCCACTGACAATTGTCAGGCCATCATTGGTCGCGGTACCGACAACCACTTTGCGCTTTTCAACGGACATGTCTTCCGCCACTACCCACACATAAGACGGCGGCTGCTCTGTATTACTGCCATTAGTAAACACCGCTTTTGTTGGCACCAACATACCGGTAATTGTTGAGCGCAGAACTTGAGCCATATCCACAATGACCGTTGCAGTCATGCCCGGAAGAACATTCAGGTTGTCGGGTTTAGGCAGAGTAAAAACCACCTCATACGTATTGGTTGCTGGGTCGGCTTGCGAGTCCCATTCCTTCAAGTGAGCCCTGAATTGGAACTCAGGTGCTGCGTCAAAGCGAATCATTGGTTCATAGTCAGTTTGCTTTTTGACTCTGGCAAACAGTTTCTCCGGTACCTGAATACTGACATCAATCGCGTTATTAATTTGCAAGGTGACTATGGGTTGTTTCGGTTGAATATTTTCATAAGCTTCAACCGCTAAACTCGCTATCACGCCATCGAAGGGGGCCCGTAACTCAGTGTATTTCAGGTTTGCTTTAGCCGTTTCATAGTTCGACTTAGCCACCGCCCGTTGTGACTCAATTTGGTCAAATTGCGCTTCTGACATCACGCCCTCATTGACCAACACCTTATTCCTTTCATACTGAGATGCCGCCAACTCATATTGAGCTTTAGCCTGATCCACAGCAAGTTGGTAATCGGTCGGGTCAAGACGAGCAATAAGGTCGCCCTGTTTAACTTCGGCACCCGGTCTTACCGGGAGTTCGGTAATTTCACCGGCAACCCGAAACGTCAACTGCGCCACTTTTGCGGCTTCCACAACACCGGGAAATTCACGCAGTTTGGCGCCGTTATTTTCGGTCACTGTAAGTAGCTTAACCGGACGAGCCTCATCAGTTTTCTCTGCTTCTGCTGGTGCTTCGCTACAAGCAACCATGAATAACACAAGGGATGTGACAACAAACCAACGCATGCGTATTTTCCTAATGACGAACTATGAATTGATAATTAGTTTACTGCACGTACAGTTACAATTATATTGAATTAAAATTAAAAACTTAATCAGTATAATTTAATGAATTTATCGCACCTAAAAATGCTTATCACTGTCGCCGAGCTAGGAAGCTTACAAAAGTCAGCTGATCACTTAAGCCGTACCCAATCTGCTGTCAGTATGGCGCTGAAAAAGCTGGAAGACAGTGCCGGCTTTGCGTTGTTTAATCGAAGCGGATATCGCCTGCAGCTTACCGAGCAAGGCCAGCATTTTTTAAGACAGGCGGAAGAAGTTGTGCGTCAGCAAGAGCGTCTGCAGTCACTGACCGAACAACTGAAATACGGCGCGGAGCCTTTATTAACCCTTTGCTATGACCACACCTGCGACAGTAAGTTATGGTTGCCGAGTATTGAACACATACAGCAGCATTACCCCGCCACCGAAGTTCACATTGACGGCGAGTCGCAAATGCGGGCCCTAAAACGAATAGATAACGGCTCCGCTGATTTAGCGTTATGCCCGTGGCTGCCCTTATTTCGTCAGTACGGCGACTTTGAAACACTCCCCGTCGCACCATTTGAACTTACTGTCGCCATTGCATCTTCTTTAGTCGATGACTTCGGACGTATGCCTTCAAGCCGACAGGACTTGCTTGAACTTCCGATGCTAATTCCACAAAACTTAGAAATTGGCATTAACTTAGATGCAGTACTGCGCTTGCCCAGCCAACAGCGCATACGAGTCAATGAAGTGAATACTCAATATGAACTGTTAAAAGCCGGCTTTGGTTGGGGAATTATTCCCCGGCATATTGCCGAAAGTGCACTGGAGTCCGGTGAACTGGTTGAAATAAGCATTCCCGGCTTCATCCAACAAGTCCGTCTGGAAATTCATTTAGTACGTTCCGCGAACAGAACATTAGGACCAGCTGCAAACACAATTTGGCAGGAGTTTTCCTAAGTCAGGAGAGCGCTAGTAATATAACCGGCCGCTGAGGGGATGTAAGCGTTACGAGTGATGAAGGGCTTTATGACAGAGTGTCGAAGGCCATGGATGGCCTTCGTCAAGCGTTCATGGATGAACTTGCAGCGCCTCTGGCATAAAGCCCTTCATTGCTCAAGCGAAACATCCCCCTCAGCGGCGGGCGCTCCCTAAGCTACTTCCTCCCGAGGTAAAATACAGCAGGAATAAGCAACATAGACACCAGTGGAACCAAAATCATGCCACCTACCATAGGCGCAGCTATGCGCTGCATGACCTCGTTACCAATGCCACTACCCAGCATAATCGGCAGTAAGCCAATAACAATGGTTGCCACCGTCATCGCCTTGGGTCTTACACGTAGCAGCGCGCCTTCAACGATTGCCGGCTTCAGCTGCTCGCGTTTTTCACCAACGCCTTTCCAGGCATTATTTAAATAAAGTAGCATCACTACGCCAAACTCGGCAGCAACACCGGCAAGAGCTATCATGCCCACAACAACCGCCAGTGACAGGCTATAATCCAGCCAGTACAGTAGCCACAAGCTACCGGTTAAGGCCAATGGCAAGGTGGCAATAACCAATAAGGCCTGACTCATGGAGCGAAAAGTCAAATACAGCAGTATCAGAATCAGCGCTAATGTCAGCGGAATAATCTCTTTCAGATCTGCTTCGACTTGCTGCATGGCCTGGTACTGCCCAGTCCAACTCCAGTTATAACCGGTTGGCATTTTCAGTTGGCTAAGCTCATCGCTTACTGCAGCGATATACTCACTGACCGTCACTCCTGCTGCAGGCTCAATAAACACCCAACTGCTTAAACGGGCGTTTTCGCTTTTAAGTACGGCAGGTCCTGAGCTTAGCTCAACCGTTGCCACATCCGCTAACGTTAACCAGCGCCCATCCGCTCTAATAGGCAGCTCACGCAGTTTATCGATGTGGTCACGAGCATCACGCGGATAACGCAAGTTAATCGGAAAACGCTCATTGCCCTGCACTGAAGTGGCAATGTTTGCCCCGCCAATGGCCTGAGTCAGATGCTTTTGTATGCCCGCTTGAGTTAAACCGAAACGAGCGGCCTCACGCAGTTTTGGAGTCACTTCAATATAGCGTCCGTCAGCGGCGCGCTCCGCAATAACCGATGCGGTTTCTTCTCGCGTCGACAGACGCTTTTCGATATCCGTAGCTAAGGTTTGTATCTCACTAAACTCGGCGCCGCTGACCTTTATCGCCAACGGTGTTTTAACCCCCGTTGCCAACATTTCTATGCGAGTCCGAATGGGCATGGCCCAGGCATTTGTCAGCCCCGGAATCTGAACGGCGTCATCCAGTTCCGCAATGATGTCATCCACCGTTTTACCTTCAGGCCATTCCGACTCCGGCGTTAGGGTAATACTGGTTTCAATCATGGTTAACGGTGCCGGATCCGTCGCGGTATCAGCGCGTCCGATTTTGCCAAAAACACGTTCAACTTGCGGATGCTGGGCTATCAACTCGTCGGTTTGTTGAAGCAGCTCTCCTGCTTCGTTAACGCTAATTACCGGCAAAGTTGTCGGCATATACATTAAGTCGCCTTCATACAACGGCGGCATGAGTTCATAATCAAGCTTCTGCCACGGGTACCATGCCGTTGCGGTGACAGCAACACACAAAATAATGAGCAACTTTGGCCAGCGCAGCGTAAAGTTTAAAAACGGTCGATAAAGCCAAATAAGCCCCCGAGTTAACGGATTGGCGTTTTCCGACGGAATTTTGCCCCTGACGAGTAACGCAATCAGAACGGGGATAAGTGTTACCGCGAGAACAGATGCGGCTCCCATCGCCAGAGTTTTTGTGTAAGCCAAAGGTTCAAACAATCTGCCTTGTTGACCTTGCAACGCAAATACCGGAATAAAGCTCACGGTGATAACCAACAACGAAAAGAACAAAGACGGACCAACTTCGCTGCAGGCGTCCGTGATGAGGCGCCAACGCTGGGCGCCTTTTGCCGGCTGTTTATGCTGCTCCTGGTACGAATACAAATGCTTGTGAGCATTTTCTATCATGACAATGGCGGCATCGACCAACGCACCAATGGCTATCGCAATACCACCCAAGCTCATGATATTGGCGCTAATACCCAGCCCATTCATTATCCAAATAGCGAGAAGAACCGACAGTGGCAGGCTAATAACTGCAACCAACGCCGAGCGCGCGTGCCATAAAAACAACACACAAACGATAGCCACCAATGCCATTTCTTCAATGAGCTTTGAGGTAAGATTGTCTACCGATGCCTGAATCAGCTGTGAGCGATCGTAGGTAGTGACAAGTTCAACACCTTCGGGTAAACCCTGTTTTAATTCATCAAGTTTAGCTTTGACGTTATCAATGGTCTGCAATGCGTTAGCGCCGTAGCGCATCACCACAATACCGCCGACCACTTCACCTTCGCCATCTAAATCAGCAACGCCCCGGCGTACCTGTGGCCCTAAACGAACGTCCGCTACATCTTCCAGTAGCAACACGCCGTCATTCGCCGAACGCTTCATTAGTGGTAGCTTGCGTAAGTCCTCAATAGACTGAATATAACCAAGCCCGCGTACCATATACTCAGCTTCTGCCATTTCCACGACAGAGCCGCCGACTTCAGCATTGGCTTGTTGAATAGCGCGCTCAATGTCAGTCAGTGTTAATTCATACTGGTGCAGTTTGCTGGGTTCAACAACGACCTGGTAAGTCTCCACCATGCCGCCGACTCGTGCGACTTCAGCGACGCCTTCCACACTTTGCAGTTCTTGCTGAAGGAACCAGTTTTGCAGTCGCGTGAGTTCACCGAGGTTATGTTCACCGCTGTTATCAACCAATGCGTACTGGTAAATCCAACCAACACCGGTCGCATCAGGGCCCAGGCTTGGCTGAACGTCCGCAGGCAACTGACTTTTCGCCTGGTCTAAATATTCAATAACCCGGCTTCTGGCCCAGTAAGGGTCGGTTCCTTCTTCAAAAATGACGTACACATAAGAATCGCCAAAAAAAGAAAAGCCACGTACAGACTTTGTGTTGGGCACTGACAACATGACGCTGGATAGCGGGTAAGTGACTTGCTCTTCGACCACCGCAGGCGCTTGTCCCGGGTAATTCGTTTTGACAATGACCTGCACATCAGACAAGTCTGGTATCGCGTCCAGCTTCGTTTCCTGGAGCGACTGCCAGGCCAAGTAACTCAGTGATGCAAATAACAACAAAACCAACAAGGGGTTACGCAATGATGCCTGTATGATTCGGGTAAGCATTAGTGACCTCCATGTTCATGGGACATGGCAGGTGCTTTTGCGCCGCTTGGCTGTAACCCTCGTAATGAGGCCTCTGAATCTAAAAGGAACTGGCCGTTAGTAACCACTTGCTCACCGTCAGAAAGACCCGATTTAACCACAACCTCATCACCCACGCGCAAGCCGGTCTTAACTTCTTTGACAGCAAACTCCTGGTCAGCAACCTGCACTAACACGCGGCTATTTTGAGCGGTGGTAATTAAGCTTTTGACCGGAATGACCAGGGCGTTTGGTACCGGCGACAGTTCTACGTTACCGGTCGCCCACAGACCCTCGCGAAGGCTGTCTATAGAGCTATCAATAGGCACTCGCGCGGTCAGTGTTTGAGTCTGAGGGTCTATTTGCGGGTAAATGTAGTCAATGTTATTCATCCAGTGCCCACTCACCTGATCAGAACTTAAATGAACCATTTGACCAACGCTAAGCTGATCAGCGTAGCGTGCCGGTATATCCAGCATAAACCAGAGCTGCTTGTCGTCAGTAATGGTCATTAATTCCAACCCGGGATTCACATACATGCCCTGCTGAATATTGAGCTCGGTAATGTAACCCGATTGCGGCGCATAATAATCCACCTGGTAGGACGCTTGTTTCGTTTTTTCCAGCTCGCTAATTTGCTGCTCATTCATACCAAGTAGCAGTAAACGCTGTTTACCACGACGCTTAAATTGTCGCTGGCTCTCGGCGTTACCTACCTCGTTAATTGAATTTAGAAGCTGGAGATAATCATCTTGAGCGACAACTAAGTCAGGTGCATACACTCGGTAAAGCTTTTCACCCTTTTCCACCCACTGACCTTCAACATCAGCATAAAGCTCTTCCACCCATCCTTCAGCGCGAGAGTGCACATGATACTTCGCAGACTGTTGCCAGCGCACCTGCGCTTGTGCCTTAAGCATAGGTTGTAGATCTTTACGGGTTGCTATAGCCGTGGTGACTCGTATCGCCTGTTGCTGCGCTTTAGGCACATGAAAGCTCTTTTCTGAGGACGTTTCGCTCATGTCGTGTTCACTATGAGCGTCCTCTGTCGATTGAGGATCCTGCTTTTTCTCTCGCTCAACCAGATCCATACCGCATATCGGGCAAGTGCCAGGTTCATCTTTCACAATTTGGCTATGCATTGGGCACACGTATTCCGTTTGAGCATCAAACGGATTCTCATCATTCTCGTGCTGATTCTGGTGTTGATGTTCGCTGTGAACTTGCAACGTAAGCGCCGGTGAACTAAACGCAGATGTACTAAAAACCAGCGCAATAAGCGCTAACAATAAAACTCGCATGGGTTACCACCTAATCATTCTGACAACAAATTCTGCTTCTTATGAAGCGGGCATAAAGCTTATACCGTTGTCAGTTTAGGCGGCCTGATTAAGCGTTCGGTGCGTTGCCACAAGGACAACTCGCTCATTGAGTAGTTTTGAGTAGGATGTGTACTGCCAATAAAATTAAAGACATTCGTTAAGCCAATTTGGCCAGCACAGTGTTGTTTACAATGCTGGCAAAATGAGCTTTCCTCGTCGCAGTTTTTTTGCTGCTCGGCCATATCCATATCAGCGTCATCACAACAGTCATGTTGCTGCATGCTATGTTACGGCAACATAGTGTCCTCTGAAGAAGCGCTAACGGCATCCGACATTGGCATAGCATGTGCCATTGGTGAGGAATAGTTCCCCACCAAAAGCACAGTTATTAATGTCAAAATTACCGTTAGCGTTTTCATAAAGTGAATATTACCAGATAGTCACTCTATTTTCCGGTGCTACATACAGCTCATCACCTTCTTTTACTTCAAAGGCTTCGTAAAACGCAGGTACGTTAACAACAGTTCCGTTGACACGATATTCAGCCGGCGAGTGAGGGTCACTCATAACTTGCTGACGAATAGCGTCTTCGCGGTATTTACCACGCCATACTTGTGCCCAGCCAATGAACACGCGCTGGCTGCCAGTGAAACCGTCCAGTACGGGCGCTTTTTCGCCGTCCAGTGACATTTTGTAGGCTTCATAAGCAATTGTCAGACCCGCTAAGTCACCAATGTTTTCACCCAGCGTCAGGTCACCATTCACGTTCAAACCTTCAATAGGTTCGTACTGACTAAATTGTTCAGACAATTTCTGACCACGCTCATCAAACGCTTTACGGTCAGCTTCTGTCCACCAGCTTTGCAGGTTGCCGTCACCGTCGTATTTAGAGCCCTGGTCGTCGAAACCATGACCCATTTCATGACCAATTACCGCACCGATACCACCGTAGTTCACAGCCATTTCAGCGTCCATATCAAAGAATGGAGGCTGTAAAATACCCGCCGGGAATACGATTTCATTACGTACCGGGCTGTAGTAAGCATTGACTGTCTGTGGTGTCATGCCCCAGTCTTCTTCGTCAACCGGGCCACCAATTTTGGCAATTTCTTCCTGGTAGTTGAACTCAGCGTAAGCTTTGTAGTTGCTAATTAAGTCAGTCGCAGAAATGTCCAACTCACTGTAATCACGCCACTCGTTTGGATAACCCACTTTCGGATCAAACTTAGCGAGTTTTTCTAACGCTTTCTCTTTGGTTTCTTCGGTCATCCACTCAAGGTTCTTGATGGACTCGCCGTACGCTTCACGCAGGTTTTCAATAAGACCTTCCATTTTTTCTTTCGCTTCTGGCGGGAAGTATTCCTTAACGTAAACCTGACCTAAAACTTCGCCAAGAACACTGTTGGTAGCATCAACCGCACGTTTCCAGCGAGGCTCTTGCTCTGGTGTACCCCGTAAAACCGTGCCGTAGAAATCAAAGCGACGCTGGCTGATTTCTTCGCTAAGAGCCGACCCATATTCGTTAACCAAACGCAGACTTAAGTAGTCCTGCCAGGTTTGTAAATCGACGTCAGCAAACATATTGCCAAAGTCTTCGAAGAATGACGGCTGACGGATGACCATTTCTTCAACATGTGACAACTCAGACGTTTCTATAAAACGTTTGAAGTCAAAGTTGGCGAACATTCCTGCCACTTCGTCTGCTGTTTTCTTGTTATAGGTTTTATCGGCATTGCGGCTTTCAACACGGCTCCACTGAACTTCAGCAAGCTTAGTTTCCAAATCCAGGATACGTTCTGCTGCTTCATCCGTGTTCTCTAAACCAACCATTCCCAGAATATCGGTAATGTAGCTGACGTATTCAGAACGAATGTCTTCAAACTTCTCTTCGTCTTTTAAGTAGTAGTCACGGTCTGGCAAGCCAAGACCCGCTTGGTACATATACATTGCGTTGGTTTGTGGGTCTTTCGCATCTGGATAAACATAGAAACCAAACGGAATAGACACACCGCTACGGAACATGCGCGCCATATGCTCAGCAACAGCTTCATGGCTATCCAGTGCCTGAATTGCATCCAAGTCGCTTGCAATTGGCTTAGCACCAAGCTCGTTCAGCGTTTCGGTGTCCATATAAGCATTAAAGAAGTCACCAATTTTACGCTCAGGGGTACCTGGCTCGGGGTTAGCCGCTGCTGCGCCTTCAATAATGTCACGCAAACGCTTCTGGTTCATTTCACGCAAATCGTAAAACGCACCGATAGAAGAGCGATCTGAAGGGATTTCTGTCTTCTCAATCCAGCTGCCGTTCACGTAGCGGAACAAGTCATTTTGTGGTTTAACGCTGTGGTCAAAGTTTTCAAGAATAACGCCCGACGTCAGTTGCTGTTGGGTTTCTTCTGCTTGTTGAGACTGCTGGTTATTTTCCTCTTGCTGCGGTGAGCAGGCTCCCAGAGTCAATGCCATAGATACGCCTAGCGCTACAGCGGTCAATTTTTTCATTGGTCGTCACCTTTTTATAGTGTTCATTATTTTAGCCCCATTAAACTAGCGCATTGTTAAATTCAGCGCAAAAAAAACGGCCACATTCGCGGTGAATGCAGCCGTTTTACCGATGATTTATCGTAACAAAATGTTACTTCTTCTTTTTCGCCTTAGGGTTCGGCATATCGGTAATTGAACCTTCCTGAATTTCTGCGGCTAAGCCAACAGACTCATGCAAGGTTGGGTGAGCGTGAACCGTCAACGCGATGTCTTCTGCATCACAGCCCATTTCAATCGCTAAGCAAACTTCGCCCAACAACTCACCAGCGTTGCTACCACACATAGCACCGCCAATAATACGGTTGTTCTTATCGAAGATAAGCTTAGTCATGCCCTGTTGTGCATTTGAAGCGATAGCCCGGCCAGATGCAGACCATGGGAAAGTCACAACATCATATTCAATACCTTGCTCTTTCGCTTCTTTCTCAGTAACACCAGCCCATGCAACTTCTGGATCTGTGTACATGATAGAAGGGATAACTTTTGGTTCGAAGAAGTGCTTCTTACCAGCAATAACTTCAGCCGCAACGTGAGACTCATGTACCGCTTTATGCGCCAGCATTGGTTGACCCACAATGTCGCCAATAGCAAAGATGTGATCAACGTTAGTACGCATTTGGCTGTCGACTTTAATAAAGCCGCGGTCATCAACGTTAACACCCGCTTTGTCCGCATCCAGCTTGTTACCATTTGGCGCACGGCCAACAGCAACCAATACGGCGTCATATTTAACCGGCTCTTTCGGCGCTTTGTCACCTTCAAAAGTCACGTACACACCGTCTTTTTTCGCTTCAACGTTCGTTGCTTTAGTGCTCAGCATGACATTTTCGAACTTGCCTTTCATTTGCTTGTTGAAGTTCTTAATAATGTCTTTGTCTGCTGGTGGCACAAGCTGATCAGTCATTTCTACGACATCAACTTTAGAACCTAAAGCGCTGTATACCGTACCCATTTCCAGAGCAATGATACCGCCGCCTAACAGCAACATTTTCTCAGGAACTTCTTTCAGTTCAAGGGCGTCAGTCGAGTCCCAGATGCGCTCGTCATCATGAGGAATAAACGGCAGTTTAATGGCTTGAGAACCCGCTGCGATAATCGCGTTATCGAATTCAATTTCAGTAGCGCCGTCATCACCTTCAACTTTCAAGGTGTTGCTGCCGGTAAACTTACCTAAGCCATTAACCACTTTTACTTTACGCATCTTAGACATTTGTCCAAGACCGCCCGTTAATTGACCCACTACTTTCTCTTTGTGTTTACGGATTTTATCCAGGTCAATTTTAGGCTTACCGAAGTCTATGCCTTCGTCAGCTAAGTGCTTTGCATCTTCAATGTGCTTAGCTAAGTGCAATAGTGCTTTTGATGGAATACAGCCAACGTTCAGGCAAACACCGCCCAAAGTGTTGTAACGTTCAACCAGAACTACATCCATACCCAGGTCAGCAGCACGGAAAGCAGCTGAATAACCGCCTGGCCCTGCACCCAACACTACTACTTGCGTTTTAATTTTGTCGCTCATGTTAACCCCTTCTTTGTCACGGCCGGTTGAGCCACCAGCCGAGGTCAATCAACGCTAAATGTGGCGCTATTGTAGCGCGAATTAATTCGTATTTCCTGCCCAAATTGGTGCTTAAAGCACCAATTTGCGTATATCTCCCAACACGCCGCTTAAGTAGGCGGTGAAGCGCGCTGCTTCTGCGCCGTCAATAACACGGTGGTCGTAAGACAATGACAATGGCAAGGTTAAGCGTGGTTCAAACTCCTGACCATTCCATTTAGGTTTCATCTCGTTTCGAGAGACCCCAAGAATAGCTACATCCGGCGCATTTACAATTGGCGTAAAGGCTGTACCGCCAATGCCGCCCAGACTGGAAATCGAGAAGCAGCCACCCTGCATGTCCGATGCTTTCAGCTTACCGTCGCGAGCTTTCGAACTAATTTCAACTAGCTCTTCAGACAGCTCGTAGATGCCTTTTTTATCAACGTCACGAATAACTGGAACCACTAAGCCGTTAGGTGTATCTACCGCAATACCAATGTGCACATATTTTTTCATGTACAACGACTCACCAGACTCGGAAAGTGATGAGTTAAAGGTTGGGAATTCACGCAGCGCTTTCGCACAAGCTTTCATAATGAACACCAACGGCGTTATCTTGAAGCCTAAATCCTGCTTTTTCGCCACTTCATTTTCGGCTTTACGGAATTTTTCCAGTTCGGTGATATCCGCCTCGTCAAATTGTGTCACGTGCGGAATGGTCACCCAGTTGCGGTGCAGGTTCGGTCCAGACTTGCGCTGAATGCGTGACAGTTGAACTTCTTCCACTTCACCAAACTTGCTGAAATCGACCTTAGGAGGATCGATGACTTGCAAGCCACCGCCGCCCTGGCCAGTTGCGCCTGCAACCGCTTTCGGACGCGACAGTTCGTATTTAACGAAGTCCTGTACGTCTTCTTTCAGGATACGATTTTTCGGGCCTGAGCCTTTGACTTGTGACAAGTCAACGCCAAATTCGCGAGCCACACGACGTACTGCTGGTGACGCATGCAATACGCCTTCTTTGCGATCGCTGCGCTGACTTGGATGGTCAGGCACGGGCGGCTGGCGTTCACCACTAGGCTTCGCACTGCTACCACTGTCGCTTTTTGACTTCTGTTTATCGGCGTCATCGGATTTGCTTTCTTCTTTTGGCGCCGCTTCTTTTTCTGACTCATCACTCGAGTCATCGCTGTCGTCAGCACCCTCGGATACTTTCAACTTAGCAATAACAGAACCTTGTGACACTTTGTCACCAACACTGACCAGCATTTCTTCAATTTCGCCGTCTTGCGGACAAGGCACATCCATTGTCGCTTTGTCGGTTTCTAAGGTGATAAGGCCGTCTTCTTCAGCAACCGAGTCACCTTTTGACACCAACACTTCAATAATTTCGACATCTTCTTCGTCACCAATGTCCGGTACTTCTACATCAATGACTTTGCTGCCGCCTGACGACTTTTTCTTCGGTTCAGAAGACTCTTCTTTTTCTTCTTTACCATCGTCCTTCGACTCAGACTTTTCTTCGTCTTTATCATCAGACTTGTCATCATTTTGTTCCGGCTCAGCTTCTTTTTCTTCTTCATCAGAAGCGTCAGAGTCGCCAGCTGCTTCAACAATAGCGAGCACATCGCCTTCGCTGATGGTGTCGCCTTCTTTGACTTTCAGCTCAACAATTTTGCCGCCTGAAGACGCCGGAATATCCATTGACGCTTTGTCACTTTCAACCGTCACGATACCGTCTTCTTGTTCAACGGTATCGCCTTCACTGACGAGAATTTCAATGACTTCTACTTCTTCACCGCCCACGTCGGGGACTTTGAGTTCGATTTGATCGGCCATCTCAGTACCTCCTTACGCCAAACGTGGGTTAAGTTTGTCAGTGTCGATACCGTAATCTTTGATAGCTTTCGCTACCACTTTCTTATCGATATCACCTTGGTCTGCCAGCTCTTTTAACGCTGCAACAACAATGTATTGCGGGTCAATTTCAAAGTGCTTACGCAAGTTCGCACGGCTGTCAGAACGGCCATAGCCGTCGGTGCCCAGCACGCGGTATGACGTTGGTACCCATGCGCGGACCTGATCAGCATACAACTTCACATAATCGGTTGCTGCAACCGCAGGACCTTTGGCTTTTTTCATTACTTGCGTAATGTAAGCTTCTTTCTCTTTTTTCTCAGGATGCAGCATGTTCCAACGGTCAGTGTCTAAACCATCACGCGCCAGCTCGTTAAACGAGGTTACGCTATATACCGTTGAGTTAATGTCGTAGTCCTCAGCAAGAATGTCTGCCGCTTTACGCACCTGCTGTAAAATAGTACCGCTACCCAGGAGCTGAACGTCGCCTTTGGCTTTGTTCTTGGCTTTTACGTTATCAAGCTCGTAAATACCTTTCAGAATGCCTTCTTCCACACCTTCCGGCATTTCCGGCTGATGGTAGTTTTCGTTCATGACAGTAATGTAGTAGAACACATTTTCCTGATCGCCAAACATGCGCTTCAGGCCGTCCTGAACAATGACAGCAATTTCGTAACCATAGGTTGGGTCGTAGCTGATGCAGTTTGGTACCGTACCAAAGTGCACTAAGCTGTGCCCGTCCTGGTGCTGCAAGCCTTCGCCATTCAGCGTTGTGCGTCCGGCTGTACCGCCGACTAAGAAGCCTCGAGTTTGGCTGTCGCCTGCTGCCCAGACTAAATCGCCCACGCGCTGGAAACCAAACATCGAGTAATAAATGTAGAACGGGATCATCGGTTCGTTGTTTAACGAGTAGCTGGTACCCGCTGCCACCCATGATGCCATTGCACCCAGCTCGTTAATGCCTTCCTGAATAACTTGACCTTTTTTATCTTCGCGATAATAGGCAACCTGGTCTTTATCCTGTGGCGTGTATTTCTGGCCGTGATGGGCATAAATACCAACCTGACGGAATAAGCCTTCCATACCAAAGGTACGAGCCTCATCCGGAATAATTGGTACCACTCGTTTACCAATTTTCTTATCTTTCAGCAACGCAGTAAGAACACGAACAAAAGCCATCGTTGACGAAATTTCACGATCGCCAGAGCCTTTCAATACCGCATCAAATGCTTTCAGCGATGGCAGCTCAAGTTCAACGTCCGATTCAGGACGACGAACTGGCATGTAGCCATTCAGACTTTCACGACGTTCGTTCATGTACTTCATTTCGTCGCTGTCGTCTTCAAACTTGTAGTACGGTAAGTCTTCTAATTCTTCGTCTTTAAACGGAATGTTGAAGCGGTCGCGCAGATGCTTAATGGCATCCATGTCCATTTTCTTAACCTGGTGGGCAATGTTTTTACCTTCACCAGCGGCGCCCATACCATAACCTTTAACGGTTTTCGCTAAAATAACCTGAGGACGACCTTTGGTGTTCGCGGCTTTATGGTAGGCCGAGTACACTTTTACCGGGTCGTGACCACCACGGTTCAGGCGCCAGATGTCTTCGTCTGACAAGTTGGCAACCATTTCTTCGGTTTCAGGATGTTTGCCAAAGAAGTGCTCACGAGTGTATGCGCCACCTTTGGCTTTAAAGTTCTGGTAGTCGCCGTCGACGGTTTCTTCCATAAGCTGCTGCAACTTACCTTCGGTGTCGCGATACAGCAGAGGATCCCAATAACGACCCCAGATAACTTTAATCACTTCCCAGCCTGCGCCGTGGAACGTGCCTTCCAGTTCTTGAATGATTTTACCGTTACCGCGGACCGGGCCGTCTAAGCGCTGCAGGTTACAGTTAATGACAAAGGTTAAGTTGTCTAACTCTTCACGCGCGGCCAGGCCAATAGCACCCAAGCTTTCTGGCTCATCAGTTTCACCGTCACCCATAAAGCAGTAAACACGCTGATTTGAGCAATCTTTAATGCCACGGTCTGTCAGATATTTCAGGAAACGGGCTAAGTAAATTGCCTGAATTGGCCCTAAGCCCATTGATACTGTCGGGAATTGCCAGAAGTCAGGCATTAAATTCGGGTGTGGATACGAAGGTAAACCTTTACCTTCAACTTCCTGGCGGAAGTTATTTAGCTGCTCTTCGGTCAAACGGCCTTCTAAGAATGCACGTCCGTATATACCCGGTGACGCATGTCCCTGAATAAATAAGAAGTCACCACCGTCTTTGTCGTTTGGTGCACGGAAGAAGTGGTTAAAACCGACGTCATACAGCATTGCTGAAGACGCAAAGCTGGCAATGTGCCCGCCAAGCTCTTCACCTTTTTGTGATGCACGCAATACCATCATGACCGCATTCCAGCGAATAGCTGAGCGAATGCGCGCTTCCATGGTTTGATTACCCGGCATGGTCGGTTCCTGACTTGCAGGAATCGTATTTAAGTAAGCCGTCGTCGGCTTATAAGGCAGGTAGGCCCCGTTTCGGCGGGCCTTATCGACTAACTGCTCTAACAGGAAGTGGGCGCGCTCCGGACCTTCGGCATCCAGCACACCTTCAAGAGCGTCTAACCACTCCTGAGTTTCCTGTGTGTCGACATCTTGTGTTAATTGATCACTCATAGCAATTCCTTACCTTCTTATCAATTCAGGAACGTCGCAGCGAACGCTGAATACGAGACTGTTCTTTGCCTAAGTCTAACAATATCTGTTCAATATAGGTCAAATGTTGGTGACACGCATCCCGCGCTTGCTCCGGTTGACCATCAACAATGGCGCTAACCAGTTGCTGACGGTGTTGATTCAGTTTTTCCAGCAGCTCTTTGCGGCTACCGATTATTTCCAGGTTCTGTCGAATATTCTCAGCCAATAGCTCTTGCATGCCCTGCACAACGTGCACAAGAATGACGTTATGAGAGGCTTCTGCTATGCGGTGGTAAAATTCGACCAATGCGTCTACTTGCTCATTTATTTCAGCGCTTTGGCTTTGCACTATTCCTTTTATACTCTCTTCTATGCGTTCTAGATCGGCTTTGGTGCCTCTCAATGCCGCATAAAACGACGAAATGCCTTCCAGTGCATGTCGAAATTCCAGCAAGTCAAACTGCGACTCAGGGTGTTTTGCCAATAACTCAAATAATGGCTGGGTCAATTGTTCGTTAACCGTATTCACCACATAAGTGCCACCGCCTTGCCGGCGCTCAACAACGCCTTTCGCTTCCAGTTTTTGAATGGCTTCGCGCAACGACGGGCGAGACACATTAAACTGCTGCGCCAGCTGCCGTTCCGACGGTAGTTTTTGCCCGGCACGCAAGCGCCCGTCCACAATCATTTGCTCAAAATGAGCAACGATAGTATCCGATAGCTTCGTTTGTTTTATGGGCAACTCAGACATAGCGGTAAATTGGTCAGACCAAAAGATGCGATCATTCTAAATCATTTATAGCGCCAGCCCAAATTTTTCTGGGCTGGTACAACCACTAGAGAACAGCACCAGATAATGTCAGAACTGCAATAACAGCCACCCAGAATATTTGCTGCCGACGCATCAGTTTTAGCTGGCACATAGCGTGCTCGGTCTTGTCATCCGGGTGTTGTGGCGTATCCTCTGCATTTTCTGCAACTTCAAATAACAGGCTTTTAGGCTCGCTGTAAGGCGTGGATGTTAATTGAATCCAAACCGGCAGAGCCCGTGAGAAGTGTCCGACAATTAATAATCCAAAACCAGCCAAACGTGCCGGTACCCAATCAGCAAACCATAGCAACCTTGACCAGTAAGACGTTGAATTATCTTGTGATTCTGGATTATTTTCAGCATCAGCGGCTATTCGGAACGTTGCATAAAGCAGTGCGCCAACACTACCAAACAACACAAAATAAAACATTACCGCTAAATAATGCCGGTAATTGATCCAAATCAGAGACTGATTAACGGATGTCTTTTCACCCAGTCCCGCATATTGTGATAACGCACGCTGGTATTCCTGGCATGTTTCATCGTCACCTCGGTTTGCGGCTTTTAAATAGGTTTTATAGGAAACTCGGGCAGGCTCACAGTTTATCGCTAACAATAAAGCGGCAATGCTCACTAAAAAGGTTACCAACAAATTATCGAGCAACTGTATTAACAGCCCTACAAAAAGTGCAGGTGCTATGGTTCTCAAAAAGGTTGCCAGAACACTTTGCCATTTTTCATCGCTCAGCTTTGAAGCACTCCAATGCTGCCAACGACTCAGGTAAAACTGCCAATGCAAAGCGTCAGGACTGTGGTAAAGCCGCTCAATACTCAATGCAATTAGCAACGCGATGAGAACCATCAAATGCTCCTTATAATTGATTCAAATATCTCGGCCAGTCAAAGCCGCTGCCCGGGTCTGTCTTTCTGCCAGGCGCTATGTGTTCATGTCCAATAATGCGTCGCCGGTTCAGTTTTGGATAGTGCGTCAATAAAAGCTCCGTCACCTCCACCAAACACTGATATTGCTTATCAGTATAGGCACTCTGGTCGGTGCCTTCTAGTTCAATGCCAATACTAAAGTCGTTGCAGCGTTTGCGACCACAGTAACGTGATTGTCCGGCATGCCAGGCGCGCTTATCGAAAGGTACGTATTGCTCTAACGTGCCGTCCCGGCGAATGACGCAATGCGCTGACACTCGCAGCCCTTCTAAAGGCGCAAAGTCTGGGTGTGCATTGATCTGTAGCTCCCCCATAAACAGGTCTTTGACATAAGGCGTGCCATACTCACCCTCGGGCAAGCTGATACAATGAATCACCAGCAGACTGATGTCAGACTCGTCAGGCCGCTCGTCAAAGTGCGGCGACGCATGCTGTATAGCGTGAGTTATTTTATGGTTTTTCAGTTGTTCGCTTTTCACAGGCTCAACAAAACGGTAAAGTTTGCCCCCTAGTATCCGTATTGTCTGTAAAAAGGTAAAGCCAATATGAGTCAGCACGAATTGCAACTCGCCATTCAGGAAGGTGTTCGTAACGCACTGGTCGAAGATTTGTCGGAAAAAGATGCCAGCCTGGACATTACCGCCCAGTTAATTAGCCCTACCAGCCATTCTAAAGCGACCATTATCACTCGCGACAAAGCGGTTATATGTGGTGTGGAATGGGTCAACGAGGTGTTTAGACAACTCGGTCAAGAAGTGTCTCTGAGCTGGCATGTTAAAGATGGTGACTTGGTCGAGCCGAATACGACGCTGTGTGATTTAGAAGGCCCAAGCCGTGTGTTACTCACTGGCGAACGTACTGCCTTGAACTTTTTGCAGACTTTGTCAGCAACCGCAACGTTAACGCACCAATACAGCCGACTTCTGGAAGGCACCAATACGACACTGCTGGATACCCGTAAAACGCTTCCTGGCATGCGTCTGGCACAGAAGTTTGCGGTTCGCTGTGGCGGCGGGGCAAACCATCGTATTGGCTTGTACGACGCTTATTTAATTAAAGAAAACCATATTTTTGCCTGCGGCGGTATCGAGCAGGCAGTCAAAAAAGCCAAGCAGCTTAACCCCGGAAAAACCGTTGAGGTGGAAGTTGAAAACTTAGACGAGTTTGAGCAAGCACTGACAGCCGAAGCTGACATTATTATGCTGGACAACTTCAGTTTAGCCGATATTGAGTCGGCAGTTGCGACCAATAATAAGGCTGAACATAAAGCCAAGCTGGAAGTATCCGGTAACATTACTGACGAACGTTTGGCTGAGTTAGCTACCACCGGCGTCGATTTTATTTCCTCTGGCGCACTGACCAAAAACATTCAAGCCATTGATCTTTCAATGCGAATTTCCTAAATTCGTCAATAACTTACAAATAAATACATTCGACAAATTCTGCTTAATAGACGACAGTTTCCTGACTTTTTATCAGGAGCTGTCTTATGCAGGATGCAAATACTCAGTACAACGGTTTTAGTCTTATAGAAATGATGGTGGTGGTTGCTATCATAGCGATATTGTCGGCCATTGCTGTTCCCTCCTACACCCATTACACACAGCAAGCGAAAGTCACTAAAGCGTTAGCACATGCTCAACCATTCCAGCTATCCATTGCGCTATGCTGGCAAACCGAAGGGCAACTTTCAGACTGTGCCCAACCAGGCCAAAACGGTCTGCCCAATGTGCCGTCGCCGCTACCGGATGACGTAGCCAGTCTCAGCATTGGTGAGGACGCTCGTATTAGCCTTCAATTAGCCTCTGTAACCATAGATGAACAACCATTGTCCGTTGAATTGACCCCAGTTCCGTCGAACACCCATTTGGAATGGAACGTCGGCTGCTCTGACTATCAGCAAAGCCGAAGTGTTGTTAGCGGCTGCCAGCAAGGTATTGGTGAATAATGAGTTACGTCGCAACCTGCCTTACCGCTGAAGTTGATATAGCTTTGTTAGCAAACAGCGAGCTAACAGAGACGAACCAGAATGAGGGCTTTTTAAAACAACACGGGCTAACACGGATTGCTGAAGATGAGCAGTGGATATTGCTGTCGCAGGATCCTCAGTGCAAACCGGTTGAACCCGTTCTGTTAAGCCTGTTCAGTGACAAAAAGGTGATTGTTGTTAGAAACTCTCACCCGCTTTCAGGCTATATGCCTTTACAAAACTCCGCTGTCGATTACGTCGAGCAGCTCTTGTGTGAATGCGCACTTAACGGGGGCTCAGATATTCATATAGAGCCTTACCAGAGCAGTTATCGCGTGAGGACGCGTTCAGGAGGCGATTTAGACACCAAAGACGCTCTTCCGGTGTCTTTTGCCAAGCAAGTTATTGCTCGAATAAAAGTACTGGCTGATCTCGATCTGACCGAACAACCAATACCGCAAGATGGCCGCTTAACGGTCGCACACAAAGCGACCCATCAGAACTTTGAGTTTCGGTTGAATTGCTGTTCAGCCCTCGGCGGTGAAAAATTGGTACTGCGCTGCCTAAAATCTTCAGAACACATTTTACCGTTGGCAGATACAGGACTGTTAGAGTGCCAGTATCAATGCTTCGAGCAGGCATTATCAAAGACTCAGGGACTTATTATTGTCACAGGGCCAACCGGGAGCGGAAAGACATCGACCTTATACAGCGCACTTCAGTCCATTAATGTTCAAAAACTCAACGTCTGCACGGTGGAAGACCCAATTGAAGCTCCTTTAGCCGGGTGCACACAACTCATGGTAAATGAGCGCAAAGGACTGTCGTTTGCCTCGCTGTTGCGAGCCCTGCTAAGACAAGACCCCGATGTCATTATGATTGGCGAAATTCGCGATGCAGAGACCGCTAAAATAGCCCTGCAAGCCGCTCAAACGGGTCACCTTGTTTTAACCACTATGCATACCAATGGGTCGTTGGAAACACTCGCTCGTTTAAAGTCGCTTGGCGTTAATCCGCTGGATATTGCTAGCGCCCTCACTCTAATTGTTAGTCAGCGCTTACTTCCGGCGTTTGACAATAACTTCCAGCCTCATAGACAGGCGATTTTTGAGGTGCTGCCCTGGGGACAGGAGGCCAGCCCGCTGCTTAACTCCAGAGCATCCGGTACCGATAAAGCCAATTATTTAGAGCACCTAAAACTGCCAACTTTTGAGCAGGCAAGAGCCTATTACGAAAGACACAAGGTCAGCATTAATGACTGAGCAAAAAGTAACTCGTTGGCGCTGGAAAAGTGACGGACAGACTGGGTTAATACATGCCAACGGTCAATTGCACGCCATTCGACTTTTGTCGGAAAGAGGGTTGAGTCGTATTTCAGTACAGCGCGAACACCTTATAAAAACACCTAAGCCCGCTGATAAAGAATGGCTGCAAACTATAGAGCAGTGGCTTGAACTGCTCGAGTGCGGTCTGCCTTTACCCGACGCATTAAAGCATAGTGTTAATCAGCATTCTTCAAAAGCAATGACCTGGCTAGTGAATGACTGCCTTGCAACAATCCAACAGGGAGGCCGGCTTTCCAGTGCGCTTGCTCAATACTCAGATTGGCTGCCTGCTGCTGACATACAAACCATTGAATGGGCGGAGTCGAGCGGTCATTTGGTCAGTGGCTTGCACAATATTTTGACGTTAAAGCAGCAGCAAATGGCACTAAAGGAACAACTCACCAAAGCACTTCGCTACCCGCTAATTATTGCGGCATTTGCCTGTGCTGTTGCCTTACTCATGATGACTTGGGTACTTCCCCAGTTTCAGAAGCTTTTTGGGAATGCCAACTTACCGCTGTTGACTCAAAAGGTTATCGCAATTTCAGAATTCGTAAGCCAACACGCTGTTTTTATCGGCAGCACTTTTTGTCTACTCTACCTTTCCTGCCGGCTGATTAGACACCGATTCCCTGCGTTTTGGCGACACTGCACGCTAAAGCTGCCGGTCTATAGGGAGTTAGTCATTGGCTCACGCGAACAACAAATTTATTATCAGCTTGGTTTATCGCTAGAAGCAGGCATTGATGCTATTCATGCCCTACAGCTTACGACAAATAACCTGAGCTGCCCGGTCTATAAAAGCCGGCTTCACCTTATTAGTTACCATTTAGAAAAAGGCTTAGGCTGGTCTAAGGCGTTCAGATCGTCGGCATTGAATACGCCGAAAACCATGAGCTTTATTCAGTCAGCAGAGAAGTCCGGCCGTATGGCGCAAGCATTTAAGCAGTTGGCGTTGTACCAGCAAAAGCAGCTCACTCTTTATTCTGAGCGTATTTCAAGTTACTCACAGCCCTTGCTGATGCTTATTTTAGGCGGCATTATAGGCACTCTTTTAGTGGCTATGTACTTGCCTTTATTCTCATTGGGCGAGCAATTTTAATTAAGCAGGACGCTATCGAATGACCGAATTATTCGCAGCTCACACAATCGCAATGCTGATCTTATCAGTCATACTGGGGGCTGTTATTGGCAGTTTTTTGAATGTTGTTATTCATCGCCTGCCTATTCAATTGCAGCGACAGTGGCAACTGGAATGTGCCGAGGCAAACGGCACACCTGCAAATCAAGTCGAACCCTTTAATCTCGCTTTCCCAGCGTCTCATTGCCCGAAATGTCAGTCCGCTATTGCCTGGTATGACAATATCCCACTGTTGAGCTTCCTGTTTTTAAGAGCTCGCTGCCGCCATTGCAAAACACCGATTTCAATCAGCTACTGGGCGGTAGAAATTATCGCAGCCATCAGTTTCGGGCTAATTGGCTGGCAATATGGCATCACTGTGCCAGCACTGTTTTACGCCGTAGTCACAAGCTTATTAATTTGCCTTTTTGTCATCGATTTACATCACAAACTATTGCCCGACGTGCTCAATTACTCCCTACTCTGGCTCGGTTTACTCTGGTCGTTGTCCGAGTACAGTTCCATAACCACAGAGCAGGCGCTAATCGGTGCGGTCGTGGGCTACCTCAGCTTATGGTCAGTTTATTGGGTGTTTAAACTTCTGACCAAAAAAGAAGGGATGGGCTATGGCGACTTTAAATTGCTGGCGGCACTCACTGCGTTTACCGGCGCAACAGTATTGCCAGCAATTTAAAGTCGCCATAGCC
>VAOV01026213.1_pt1 | contig 25584 bp, 26 predicted proteins | sample 3393941 | NCBI WGS metagenome assembly VAOV01 (sample SAMN08290427, study PRJNA428436) | hydrothermal vent metagenome | isolation source: Deep-sea hydrothermal vent chimney | place: Indian Ocean: Southwest Indian Ridge | depth 2398 m m
AGTAAAGCCATGTTTTTCTGGAGCAAAAGCAACGATGTAAGGTTGAGCTTTATTCAGCCAGGAAAACCAACACAGAACGCTTTTGTTGAGAGTTTGAATGGCAAGTTTAGGAATGAATGTCTTGACCAGAACTGGTTTAGAACGCTCGACGAAGCGAGATATGAAATAGAACAGTGGCAGCGTCATTACAATTACGAACGCCCGCATAGCTCGTTAAATTATTTACCGCCTGTGGAGTTCGCAAAACAGGTAGCTTAAAACTGAAATTTCATCGATAAGATGGTGTTAGTTCAGGGGAAAGGTCACCGTTACCATAACGTAGCTTTCTTCAGTGAATGCATTTCCAATGAATTCTGCATGTTTAAGAAAAGGTTGATTATGGAAGCCTCTTTTAAGACTTCCATAAACAAAAATAATTGATCGCATATTTGCTCCGCTATTAATTTTGACTAAAAAAACCGACTTTTAACTTAAAGATTGGTCTGTACTCCATTAAACAAGTCTTCGACTTTGAATTTACCTCCTTGAAACGCTTGGCTTTCAATCAAGTTTGCAGTCCACTCATCAATAACCTGGTAGGCACGACCAATAATGACTTCATAAAGGTCTTTGTCGAAGAATGGTGTGTCGTTATTAATTAACTCGCCAACGGCTTCAGCAGGTCGTCCAACGTACTCATATTTGTTGTGGTAGTTGGTAATTTCACGGGCAGCATCAAACACGCCCATAAATAGCTTCGATACGTATTGAGCGAATGGGCTGGGCAATGTAATGAACATACGCGAGCCGTTATCTCGATACGCAAGTTTACCTTCTTCAATATGCACTTTTGCCCCTGTCCACAAACGACTACCGAACGCCCGCTCTTCACCAGTAGGGGACAATGAACGGTTCCACTGCTCTGCGTAGCTCAGAAGTCGCTCTTTTATATGTCCTAACTCGGTTAACAGCTGAAGGTCGTCTTCAGGTATATCCAGTCCATACTCAAGGCGCTGATGATGGATGAGTCGTGCAACAACCACTTTTGCATCAATAACCAACGAATCCGCTGCTTGTTGGTTGGTATAACCCAGGAATGTTTTGAGCTTATTCAGTCGCTCGACACTGCTATTACCAGGCAGCCCAAGCTCATTAAGCCCTTCGCGAATAAACTCCGTACCTTCTTTGTAGCGCTCTACACGACGGCAATGCTCTTTCCAGTTAGCCAGAGCTTCATTTTCAATGTAGTTCCAAATCGATTGCATGACAGTCTCCTTATTCAATAACCCATTACTTCAATTGCAGTGACGAGTTTTTGCCCTTTAACCGGGCGCTGCTTTTGGCGGTGGGTAAAGGGACATCGCCAGGCTCATCGATAAAGCGACCGTCGGTGTCATAGCGTGCAATGGTTTTGTCATCGACTACTAAAATGTAATGGCAAACTGTGCCACGAATGCCGTGAATACCACCCTTATCGTTTTGAATAGCCGAGCAAATAAAGGGCTCTCCTGCTCCAGACTTAATTGCGGAGTAATACTGAGATAAGTCGAGGACAAAAATGCGGTACGAACCTATCATTGCAGCAAACGTGATTTGATTCGGTACTGGCTCGACAAACTCACGCTTTAAGTAAGCTTTAGGGGCGTTTTCGCGCGTATAGTCATGGGGATGACTCATGAGTATCTCCTTAATTGCGTTAAACAGAAGTGCAAATAAGGAGAGCAATGCAATGTGTGTCTGATGGTTCCTGACATCGACAGGCACATCCTAAGGGTTTCCTTAGTAACCACCTTACCCAGACCGGCAGGTTGGCGAGAGCATCGCTCTTCTCTTAATGCGGGAGGTATAGTATCAAAAACATCGATAGATGTCTAGACGCCCAAATAAACTCCAAGGCTTTCGTAACCCCAAAATGCGTCCTAGACTGATGGTACAAGTCATTAGTTTAAAACGCATTTATGGGACAAGTTTCAGGCATCCGTTTTGCGCTGACAGGCGCCACACTTATTGCCATAAGCTTTGGGCTGGCTCGTTTCGCCTTTGGTTTGTTTGTCCCGCAAATACGTGCTGACCTAGAAATTAGCGCTAACACAATTGGTGTTATCGCCGCACTCCCCCTTATCAGTTTCGTTTTTAACAGTTTAGTGGCTCCGTTAGTCACCAAGTATTTTGGCGCGCGTAACACGACAGTGCTATCTGCTTTGTTTGGTGTTTTCGGTCTGGCTTTAGTGAGTCAGTTAAGCTCGACAATGGTGGCGTTTATTAAAATTGTCCTTATTTGCCTTCGCCATGGGCTTTATAGCCTCAGCGTACTGGACGTTTGGGCCGGACTTAGTCACCAATTTGGGCTCTCTGTCGCCTCAACAAAGTGGTTGGCTATGGTTGGCCCTAGGTATTGCCGGTTTGGGTGGTGCTATTGTCAGTGACTTAGCCGACAGAAATAACCCGGCGATAACCCACGCGCTAATGCTAATGATGCTGACAACCAGTTTAACTCTATTAGCCGCCAGCCCAAGCCTGATCTATCTGGCGGTGTTTTCAGCATTGATTTTCGGCTTGGCCTACATGAGCCTCACCGGGTTGTACTTAATGACAGGCATTCGTTTATTACCCGGACGCCTTTCAATGGGACCAGTGTTGCCCTTTGTGGCCTGTGCTCTCGGTCAGGCGGCTGGGTCCCCCATTATTGGCTTATTAGTTGGTGAATTTGGCTATGCCGAAAGCTTTTCTATTTTTGCAGCGGTGGGCGTTTTTATTGCCCTTATATCGCCTTTCTACCCCGGCCATAATGAACATGAGGGTGAAGTTCCTGAAGAAGAGACAGGTCTCCAGGCAGCGTACGATAATCAGCTGCAAGATGAAGAAGGCGAACCTTTAGAAAATGCGATTACTGAACAGTGATAGTGCCAGCTGTCTTACCATAGTAAAAGAAAGTCTTGTACTATTTGGGAGCTTTCAGATAAGTCTTCCAATGCTCTCGCTTATACTCAGGGGACATCTCGAAAAATAAGTTCAAAAGACTAATATACCCTGCTCCAAAGATGACCAAAATAGACAATTAGAATTGTTTGCAGTGAATTTTCACGCGACCTATGCCAAACTAGCAACAGTTTGTTATTTAGGGAGAAAATAATGACAACCGAAGCCGCGAGTATCATGCTGGTGGACGACCACCCACTGTTACGGAAGGGCCTTAAACAACTGATTGCGATGGAAGACGACATGAAAGTTGTCGCTGAGGCAAGCAGTGGCCTCGATGCATTGAAGCTCGCCGAAGAATATGACCCTGACTTGATTGTTCTCGATTTAAACATGCAAGGTATGGATGGTATTCAAACGCTCAAAAGGCTACGTGACAAAGGCGTTAGTTCTCGTATTATTATACTGACGGTTAGCGATGCGGACGATGATGTAGTAGCGGCTATAACAAATGGCGCCGACGGCTACCTGTTAAAAGATATGGAGCCAGAGCTCTTACTTGAACAAATACACCGAGCGGTAACGGGGAAGATGGTACTAAGCGAGGCCATTACTGAAATTTTAGCCACCGCTTTACGACAGCCAAAATCAGTAAACTCGCAGCTAAGCTCGTTAACTAATCGCGAATACGAAATTTTAAGCCTGATCGCTCAAGGCATGAGCAACAAAATGATTGCTCGGGAGTTGGATATTTCTGACGGTACAGTGAAGGTACACGTTAAGCACTTACTGAAAAAGCTCGGGCTGCGTTCTCGTGTCGAAGCTGCAGTCTGGATGGTAAACCAACAAGACCAATAAGAAAACGTAATAGCTATGGTTCCCCCAACCATAGGTTTTGATTTACATCAAATTGAGCGCCCGTGAAATTTGCTAATCTTTGCCGCCACTTTGGTCATACAGGTGTTTTATGTCTGCATCAGTCGTTAATTTCCGCCCTGAACTGCTTTGCCCCGCCGGTAGCCCGGAAGCGATGCGAATGGCTTTTGCTTATGGTGCGGATGCCGTTTATGCCGGCGAACCACGCTACAGCCTGCGTGTGCGAAACAACTCTTTCACGCTGGACAATTTAGGTGACTGCATTGAAGAAGCCCACAAACGCGGTAAGCGTTTCTACGTGGTCGTCAACATCGCGCCGCACAATACCAAATTAACGCGCTTTGTTGATCACATGCGCACTATTGTGGACATGCAGCCCGATGCGTTAATTGTGTCCGACCCCGGCGTGGTAATGTTGCTGCAGGAACACTTTCCCGAGCAACCTCTACACTTATCCGTTCAGGCCAACACCATTAACTGGGCGGCGCTGAAGTTCTGGCAAAAGCAAGGCATTGAGCGGGTCATTCTGTCACGCGAACTGGGTTTAAAAGAAATTGCCGAAATGCGCCAACACGTGCCGGACATTGAAGTCGAGGTGTTCGTACACGGCGCTCTTTGTATGGCATATTCCGGCCGCTGTCTGCTATCGGGCTACATGAATAAGCGCGACCCGAACCAAGGCGCCTGTACCAATGCCTGCCGCTGGGGCTATGAAGTGCATGAAGCCAAAGAAAATGCTGTTGGTCAGTACGATCCGGTGCTACTCGGTGACCCGAAGCGTCCGCAAGACTTAATGTTGCTGGACGAAGACCAGCACGGCTCTTACATCATGAATTCAAAGGACTTGCGCGCCGTTGAATACGTTAATGATCTGGTGAAAATGGGCGTTCATTCGCTGAAAATTGAAGGTCGTACTAAGTCCGACTATTACATTGCCCGGACCGCTCAGGTGTATCGTCAGGCCATTGATGATGCGGTTGCCGGTAAGCCGTTTAATCCGACGTTGCTCAATGACTTAGAAGGTATGGCAAACCGCGGGTTCACGGCGGGCTTTTTACAACGTCATACACCGCAGGACTTACAAAATTACGAACGCTCACACAGCGAAGGTCAACACTTACTGGTTGGCCAGCTTTATGATACGCACGGCGACGGGCGCTATCAGGTGGCGGTAAAAAATGGTTTTGCCATTGGCGATGAGCTTCTGCTAATGACACCGAACGGTAATCATCGTTTTCAACTGGCGGATATGACTTCAACACGAGACGAAGCCATGATTCGCGCGCCGGGTTCTGGTTATACCATGGTGTTAAAAACACCGGTCACCATTGATGAAAAAGACATCCCCTACTGTTTTTTGGTCAAAGAAAATATTGTGAGGAAGGCGGCATGATTAAAATAAACGACGGTTGCATTAACTGCGATATGTGTGAGCCCGAATGCCCTACAGAAGCCATTGCGATGGGCGACGACATTTACGAAATAAATCAAGACAAGTGTGTTGAATGCGAGGGGTATTACGACACGCCTAACTGTTATGCGGTTTGCCCGGTAGAGGCAGTCGATATTTTATAAGCAAAGGGGTACGTCCCCCCTCTCTTTAGAGGTACATAAATCAATTGGAGGGTTTTGTATAGTGAGCCAGGTCAATAATACAGTCGATGAGATGACTATGCGTACTCCAATTCAATGTAATCAATGCAGCATGCAATCTATTTGTGTACCTGCGGGGCTTATTCCCAGCGATGTCGAAATTCTCGATAAAAGCAGCCGCGAGCCGCACTTATACAATAAACGCAGTGTGGTGTTTAGCGAAGGCGAAGCGCTGAACTCCGTTTTTGCGATAAAGAGCGGCTCGGTGAAGTGCTACACCATAGACAGCAATGGCAAGCAGCAAATTACCAGCTTCCACATGGTGGGCGACATTGTCGGGCTTGAGTCTCTTGCCAATGGCAACGCCAGCACTTATTGCGAAACACTGGAAACCTCCATGCTTTGCGAAATTAAGCTGGGCAAGCTGTTTGCACAAGAGTTGCCTAAAGTGGAAGGTAACCTAATGCGCCTAATGAGCCGGCGCCTGGGTAATAACAGCAAGCATTACTTAAACATTGTGAACACCAGCGCCGAGCAAAAAGTGGTGTCGTTTTTACTTTCAATAAGCACGCACATGCAGCAACATGGTCTGTCTCGCAGTGAATTCCGACTGCCCATGACACGTACCGACATTGCCAACTATCTGGGTTTGGCAGTTGAAACGGTCAGCCGTATATTTACTGCATTGAAAGAGCAAGAGCTCATTCAAACCAAACAGTCCATTTTAACAATTAATGATTTAAGCGCATTGGAGCGTCGCGTCGTTTAAGCGCTAAGCAGGAGGTTACATGTCATCCGCTGGGTTTAACTGGTCCGATCCACTCAACTGGCAAAACGCACTCACTGATGAAGAGAAAATGATTCAGGAAAGTGCGCATCAGTACGCGCAAGAAAAGCTAATGCCGCGTGTACTGGAAGCCAACCGAAACGAAAATTTTGATCGCGACATAATGAGCGAGCTGGGTGAGATGGGTCTTTTGGGCTCGACGTTACCGGAAGAATACGGCGGCAGCGGTGTGAACCACGTTAGCTACGGCCTTATTGCCCGCGAAATTGAGCGCGTTGACAGCGGCTACCGCAGCGCCATGAGTGTGCAGTCTTCCTTAGTCATGCACCCTATTTATACCTTTGGTACTGAAGCACAGCGTAAAAAATATTTGCCGAAGCTGGCCAGCGGCGAATGGGTCGGCTGCTTTGGTCTGACCGAGCCTGACTCGGGCTCTGACCCTGCCAGTATGCGCACGGTCGCTAAGCGCACTGACAACGGTTATGTGCTGTCCGGCTCGAAAATGTGGATAACCAACTCGCCTATCGCAGACGTATTTGTGGTGTGGGCAAAGCTGGACGGAGACATTCGCGGTTTTGTGCTGGAAAAAGGCATGAAAGGTCTGAGCGCTCCTAAAATTGACGGAAAATTCTCATTACGTGCGTCTATCACCGGCGAAATTGTTATGGATGGTGTTGAAGTCTCTGAAGACCATATTTTCCCGGAAGTGAAAGGCTTGAAAGGTCCGTTTAGCTGTCTCAACAAAGCGCGTTACGGCATTGCCTGGGGTTCGCTGGGTGCCGCGGAGTTCTGCTGGCACGCTGCACGTCAATACACGTTAGAACGCAGTCAATTTGGCCGCCCACTGGCAGCAAACCAGTTAATACAGAAAAAACTGGCGGACATGCAAACGGAAATTAGCTTAGGTCTATTGGGCTGTCTGCAAGCCGGCCGTGAGCTCGATAACGGCACCTTAAACCCAACTGCCATTTCACTGATTAAGCGCAACAGCTGTGGTAAAGCACTGGATATTGCTCGCCAGTCTCGCGACATGCACGGCGGTAACGGTATTGCCGACGAGTATCATGTTATTCGTCATGTCATGAACTTAGAGGCTGTAAATACCTACGAAGGTACCCACGACATTCACGCATTAATTCTCGGTCGGGCTCAAACCGACATCCCTGCATTTTAATTAAAGTAAAAAACGCATCCCCAGTAATTAGCCTGGGGCTGTAAGTTCCTATAAAAGTTAGTGAATGCCTTTGCCGTTTAAGTGGCTTTTGTACGCCATATCGCTTTTCATAATATGGTTCATTAGCCACGCTTTCACAAAGTCCAACAGCTCATCAATCACGTCTTCATGGTTATCGACGCGGTGTTTAAAGCGCATAACATCTTGCACCAGCTCTTTGTGCTTCACTTTGTGGTTTTCTAAGTCCGGGTAGCCGTTTCGCTCCATGAGCAGCTCTTCGTAATTAAAGTGCGTGGCCGTGTAGTTTATTAACGAGTCCACCAAGCGTTGCAGGGCGTGCTGGTCGCCGTCACGCAACTTCAGTCGATACAGCTCGTTAGCAATATAAATTAAGCGCTGATGCTGACGGTTAATCTCTTCAATACCTACATCGAGCTTTGACGACCATTCGATGAGCACATCCTGCTCTTGTAGGCGTTTTTCAATAACTGCATTTTCAATGTAGTACCGGTCACCCAGCGACTTAATTTCGCCGCCCAGGGTGGTTAATTGCGCGGAGCTTTCCAACGCCTCCTGAGAGCGCTCATCTATCACTTTCGCGCTTTCTGACAGCGAGTTAACGTTTTCCTGAATGTTCATGGTGACGGCGGACTGCTCTTCGGCCGCAGAAGCAATTTGCGTATTCAGATCGTTAATCACACCCACGTTTTCGACAATGTCGGTCAGTGACATCGACGCTTTATTGGCGTGCTCAACGTTTTCTCCAGCCAGCGCTTTGTTCCGCTCCATGGTATGAACGGCGTTCTCGGTATTGGTTTCCAAACGCCCAATAACGCTCTGAATTTCACCCGTCGATGCCTGCACGCGCTGCGCCAGTTGGCGAACTTCATCAGCAACCACTGCAAAGCCTCTGCCCGACTCGCCGGCACGCGCCGCCTCAATAGCCGCGTTCAGTGCTAACAAGTTGGTCTGGTCGGCAATATCGTTAATAGTTAGAAGGATTTTCGAAATGGCCTGGCTGTCTTCCGATAAGGTTTTTATGACCTGTTGAGACTCAGACACTTCCTGCTCGAGCCGCTGAATAGCCTCGACCATAGTATTGACCACCTGCTGACCGTTTTGCGCAGAGGTCATGGTATTGTCGGCCTCGGTGGCAGCTCGTTGTGTCGACTCGGACACTTCGCTAATGGCGGCAGTCATTTGCTCTACCGCTGCCGCCGCGCTTTGCATTTGCGCCGCCTGTTCTTTCGCTCGCTCCGCCAGAGCTTTTATCGACTGATAGTTACCATCACCCAGGTGATCCATACCGTCGCTGGACTTACGAATAGCATCAACCGAGTAGCTGGTTTCTATGGCAACGGAATTCAGATAGTCGGTAATTTTAGACAGCTCATCCTTACCCTCGGCAACGCCCAGGCTGTTCAAGTCACCGTTGGCCAATTGTTTGGCCATGTTGATGTTAGCCGCTATGGCCCGATAAATGCCTAAATACAAACTCGTGAATAGCAGCAGTTGCAGCAACAACACCAGCGCCAGCAGAATAATATTTTTCCAGATAACGCTGTCCAGTTTCGCCAGGCGTGCGTCAAGGCGTTGCTTATACACCGGAATAACGGCATCGTAAAAACCCAGCAAGGTGCCTATGGCTGCCGACCCTTCACGGAAAAAGTCGTCAGCCGATATGGTGCGCTGCGCTAAGTGCTCGGCGGCAGAGTCACTGAACATTGATAACTGCTGCTCAGCCGCCTTAGCATGGCTCATTAGAGTTTCGTTGTTGCTGTTGTCAGTGAGCGCCTCAACAGCCTGCACGAATTGCTCAACTTCACTTTCAAGTACGTAACTTAGGGTCATAACTTGCTGCTGAGAGGACGAGTTTGCGCTATTAAGCCATTGGGCACCTAAACCACGTAGCTGACCGCTTAGCTCCACCAATTGGGGCAATGATTCTGTGCTTAAGCGCGCCAACTGCAGGCTGACCAAGTCATCTTCCAGTAATAGTTTTGCATCGGTACTAAGTTGTTTTAACGCTTGGTGCAGCTGTGCAATAAGCTGCGAATGTGAGTCAAACTTGCCGGTAGATCCTTTCAACTGCTGCCAACTGCGTTTAAATGCACTGACACGGTTTTCAGAAAGGTTGTCATTACGGCTGGCTAAGTCCGCTAACGCCGTTAGATGTTGGTCAACTCGCTGAGCCGAACGCTGAATGTCCGTTGAAAATGAGCGGCGTTGCTCCGGCGTTCCAGTCATACCCCGATGCTTCGCAATATGCTCAAATAAGCCTTTAAACTCGGGCCAGTATGTTGCTACCTGCTGTTTCTGCTCCAGCGCGCCGCTCTTATTAAGGGAGTCGCTAACAGTCAGTGTGCTTAACACGATAACCGGTAAAAATAACAGGAAACCAATAAGGCTGAACTTCCGGCGAAAGCTCAGCACATTAAATAACTTTTGAATCGGTCGCGTTAGCCTATCCAACCACTTCATAACCACTCCACTTCATGTGAATATATTGAGCGACAAACTCGCTATTGTGCCTAATCATCGGCATTAGTCACATGAAATATAGAGTTATAACTTAATAGGTAACGGTTAGTTGATCTCGGTCAAAAAAGTACATCAGTTTAATAAATGACCGTACTTTCTAAGACCATTTCGGTCATGTCGTTAAAAGCAGTTTGACGTTCCAGCGCCGACAAACCTAGCCCGGTTTGCAGCTCATCAGACACGGTCATTACGGCCAACGCCTGACGTTTGTGAACCGCAGCAGCGGCATATAAGGCTGCCGCTTCCATATCTAAAGCCAAGGCTCCCATTGCTTCAGCTTTTTGGTTTAGCTTTTTATCCGGATGATAAAAACTGTCGGTAGAGAACACATTACCCACGGCAATGCGCTGATGGTTTGCTTCGCATTGGTTAACAAAGCGACTCAGCAAGCTGTAATCAGCAATAGGTGCAAAGTCGTAGTCACCAAAGGTATGGCGATTCATAGCAGAGTCAGTACAAGCGCCCTGAGCCACGACAATATCGCCAAGCGTTAACTGTGGTGCTACAGAGCCACAGCTGCCCACCCGAATCAGCTGCTGAACGCCATAATGCTGAAACAATTCCTGTGCGTACAACATACAGGACGGCATACCCATGCCCGACCCCATCACCGACACTGGCACCCCACGATAGCTGCCGGTAAACGCCAGCATGTTGCGTGTATCACTAATGAGTACCGCATCACTCAAGTGTGTGTCGGCAATGTGCTTAGCGCGTAACGGATCGCCAGGGAAAAGACAAAGTTCGGCAAAAGCGCCTGGTTGTGCAGCAATATGAGGTGTGGTCATAGCAATTACTCTGATAGTTTTTTAACCAAAATAGATGACAAAATGAAAAAGATCGACTATATTTCGTATTTATCTAAATTAGCAAGTACGGAAATTAATATGATCGATGTCATTATGAAATTGGCGACAGGGTACCGCAGAAGCGTGTTTTGGTTATTGACGCTGATCACGCTTGGCGTTGCTGCTTTTATCCCCTCTATTACCATTGATACCGATCCTGAGAACATGCTACCGGACAACAATCCGCAGCGGTTTTTTCATAACGAGGTAAAAGAAACCTTCGCTATGCATGACATGATTGTCGTTGGCGTAGTGAATGAGAACAGTGTTTATAATCAACAGACATTAACCGACCTGCATACCGTGTCGAGTTACGCCGAGTCTTTGGACGGGGTGGTTAGTGACGACCTGATGTCGCTGGCTAACGTTGACAATATTACTCAGGAAGGCCCCGGCACCATTCGCTTTGAATGGATGATGAAGCAACCTCCGGAAAATAACGCTGAAGCTCGCTACATTCAGCAGCAAGTTGAAGACCTGCCACTGCTTTATAACACCATTGTCTCCGGCGATAACAAAGCCGCCGCTATTTATGTGCCTATTGAAAGTAAAGACGAGAGCTATGCGCTGGCGGAGCAACTGCGTGACAAAATCAGTACCTTAGAGAGCGGCGACGACTGGCATATTACCGGCTTGCCGGTAGCTGAAGACCAGTTCGGCTTTGAAATGTTTGTGCAAATGGGCATTTCTGCACCGCTAGCGGCCGCTGTTATTTTCGCATTGCTTTGGGTCTTTTTCCGTAATGTGCGTTTCATAAGTGCCGCCATGATAGTCGCGATGTCGACCGTACTCATCACCATGGGTGCGCTCATTGCGTTTGGCTTCACCGTGCACATTATGTCGTCGATGATAGCCATTTTCCTAATGCCGATTGCGGTGGTCGACTCGGTACATATTATGTCTGAGTTCTCTGACCGATACCGTGAAAAAGGAAACGCGAAAGACACGATAAAAGATGTGTTGGGGCACTTATTTACCCCCATGCTGTTTACTTCAGTCACCTCGGCCATTGGTTTTTACTCATTAATGTTAACGCCGATTCCGCCAGTACAAATATTCGGCGCTTTCGTTGGTTCCGGTATCCTTTTGGCGTTCTTAATTACGGTATTTTTTGTGCCTGCCTACCTGTGCGCGTTGAAACCGTCAACCCTGGAAGGCTTTGCGCAGGCGACTCATGAAGAACATAAAGACGGCTGGCTACAAAAGCTCGGCGCTGTTGCAGCTCGTCATGCGAAGCTGTGGATAGCCTTTTTCCTGGCCGTTTTGGCTTTTGCCTGGTTCGGTATTCAGCAAATAAACATTAACGACAACCCGGTGCGTTGGTTTAAACCTGACCACGAGGTTCGTATTGCTGACGAAGTATTAAACGACCACTTTGCCGGGACGTACAACGCGTATGTAGTATTTGAAAATACCCTAGATACGACCGAAAAAGCGCGCTCAGCGGTTCGTGACGCCCTGAATAACGACGCGCTGTCTGAAGAATCGCGGGATGCTTTAAGCGCTCTGCTTGAGCAAGAGCAAGTGAACTTTAACCAGTGGATTATCGCTATTGATGACTTGCTCTTCAGCGTCGGCTCTGACCAATTAGAGCCGTTAGAGCGCTTAATGACTGAGCTCGAGCAACTGAATACCGCCAGCAAGGCGTTCCAAAGCCCCGAGTTACTGGCTTACATGAGCGAGATGCAAGCGTACTTGCAAACGACAGGCTTGGTGGGCAAATCAAACAGCCTGTCCGACGTAGTCAAAACGGTAAACCGAGAATTACGTTCAGGCGAAGCAAAAGACTACAAGCTGCCGGACAATGCCAACGGCGTTGCGCAAACCCTGTTGCAGTATCAGTCCTCCCACCGTCCGCAGGACCTCTGGCACTTTGTGACGCCGGACTACAAACGCAGCTTAATGTGGTTGCAGCTGACCAGTGGTGACAACCAGCACGTAACCAAGGTCGTCAACGCTGTCGATAACTACATTCAGGACAATCCACTACCCGCCAACGTTGAAATAGACTGGGCCGGTAAAGCTTACCTTAACGTAGTGTGGCAGGAAGCCATGGTTGAAGGCATGCTCGACAGCCTAATCAGCGCCTTTGTGGTGGTGTTTATTATGATGGTGCTACTGTTCCGCTCGGTAGTCTTCGGGGTACTGGCGATGTTACCGCTCAGCCTGACCATTGCCTTTATTTACGGACTTATCGGCTGGGTCGGTAAAGACTACGACATGCCTATTGCGGTGTTGTCGTCGCTGACGCTTGGACTGTCGGTGGACTTTGCCATTCACTTTATTGAACGCACACGCGCAACCTTCAAGCAAACCGGTAACTGGCAAGACACGCTGGCGGTTATGTTTGACGAGCCCGCGCGTGCCATTTCCCACAATGCCATTGTCATTGCCATTGGTTTTACGCCACTGCTGTTCGCACCGTTAGTGCCCTACATTACAGTGGGTGTATTCCTGGCCAGCATTATGGCGATATCCGCCATAGTGACACTTATTATGCTCCCGGCGGTAATGACTGCCTTTAGCCGCCTGATATTCCGTGGAGGTCAATCATGAAAGCTTTATTTTTAACCGCGTTATCCACCGCCGTTTTATTTGTTAGTAGCCAGGCTATTAGCGCTGAAAAAAGCGCTCGTGACATTGTCGAACAAGCCGAGTTAAACGCCTATTACTCGGGCGATGACGGTCGCAGTGCCGCGCGCATGATCATTACCGATAATCAGGGCCGCCAACAAATGCGCCAATTCACCATTTTGCGTAAAGACCAGCAGGACGGCGGCGTACAAGACATGATGATATTTTTCTCACGCCCTGCTGACGTGCGCGACACGGTGTTCCGTGTGGTCAAACAGGTCAACGACGACGATGACCGCTGGTTGTATTTACCTGATCTCGATTTGGTGAAACGCATATCTGCCGGCGATAAGCGCACCTCTTTTGTGGGGTCACACTTTTTTTATGAAGACGTTTCCGGCCGCAATACAGCGCTGGATAACTACGAGCTTATTTCTGAAAATGAAGACAGTTACGTACTAAAAGGTACGCCGAAACACCCTGACAACGTCGAGTTCAGCTACTACGAAGTCGTTATTGATAAAGAGCACATGCTGCCGATAGAAAGCACTTTCTATAACGACAGCGGCGAGGCCTACCGAAAAATGGAAGTCCTGAAAGTGGAAACGGTACAGGGCTACCCAACCGTAACTCATTCACGCATGTCTGACTTAACTAATGGCGGACAAACTGAAATGCAGTTTCGCTTTATGAAGTACAACATCGGTTTGCCTGACAGCATTTTCAGCGAGCGTAGCCTGCGTAACCCGCCGGCAGAATGGCTGCAACTGAGAGATTAGTTATGATCTATCGTGCTTTTTCCCTCTTTACCGTTCTTTTCACTTTGGCTCAGGCCGCGTCAGCGCAAGACTCCTGGGGCGATGAGCAATGGGACAGTGACTGGGGAACGGAACAAGACCAGAGTATTAATGTCTATGGTTTCGTTGAGGCGGCAATAGGCGGACGGTTTGAATCCTCCCCCTATCACAAGCGTTTGTCTATTGCCGAACCTCGACTTCAGCTCGGTTTTGACGAGCGCTGGCAGGACATTACCTGGACAGCAAAAGCCGACGGCTGGTACGACGGTTTCGATGAAACCTGGCATGGCCAAATTCGCGAGCTGAATGCCCAGTTCACGGTTTTCGATAATACCGATATAAAAGTTGGCCGTCAGGTACTCACCTGGGGCACCGGCGACTACCTATTTCTGAACGACCTGTTCCCGAAAGACTGGCAGTCCTTCTTTGTCGGGCGTGACCAGGAGTACTTAAAAGCACCTTCTGATGCATTGCGAATTACCAGCTATTTCGACTGGTTTAATATCGACTTTGTCTGGTCACCGGAGTTTGATCACGATAACTACATTCGCGGTGAGCGCCTCTCCTATTTTAACCCACTCACCGGGCAATTAACCGGTGATGACCCATCTATTCAGTTTATAGAGCCTACGCGCGACGAGTACGCAGTGCGCCTGTTCCGTAATTACGATGGTGTGGAATACGCTGTTTATGGTTACGACGGCTTCACCAAAAGCCCCGAAGCCGTTACTGAAAACTTTCAGCCTACCTTTGGCCGTTTAACTGTGGTTGGGGCGTCAGTGCGAATGACCTTTGGCCCAGGCCTGGTTAACACCGAGGTGGCCAATTACAACCGTCACAACGCAGCAGACCACTGGCGTGCACTGGTTGGCTATGAGCAAGAGCTGTGGACACGATTTACCGGCGGCTTTCAAGCCTACATTGAGAAAGGCGACACCCAAACACGTACAGTACTCACCACCCGCTTAACTTGGCGCGACGAGCGTGATGACCTGAATCTATCACTGTTTGCTTTTGTGTCGCCGAATCAAAACGACGGCTACTTGCGCCCCACATTTGACTACCGCATTGACGACAACTGGTCATTCAGCGGTGGTTTTAACCTGTTCTTCCGCGAGACTCCGAATACCTTTTTCGGTCAGTTTACAGAGAATAACAATGCGTATCTGCGTATGAGATACGCCTTTTAATGCGAGAAACTGAAGGAGTTTTACGATGAGCGTAGAAAGAGCTTTAACCGCATTTGCCGGCTTTATGGTATTGTTATCCGTGGCCTTAACCTACTGGGTTCACCCGAATTGGATGTGGCTAACTGTGTTTGTTGGTGCTAACTTATTCCAACAGTCCTTTACCGGGTTTTGTCCAGCCAGCATGTTTATGAAAAAAGCATTCGGCCTTAAAACTGAACGCGAGTTAGAAAAAGCAGGAAAATAAAGACACCATGAGTGCAACTGAATCACAAGAGATGCTTCAGGAAGAAGCGCAGAACGCGGCAAGCTTTCTGCGCTCATTGGGCAACCCTCATCGATTACAAATCCTATGCCGCCTGGCATTAGGAGAACAAAGTGTGGGTGAGTTGCACCAGCATTTTGATTTAAGTGCGTCCGCTTTTTCACAGCACTTAGCAGTACTTCGGGAGCAAGAGCTGGTCACTATTCGAAAAGAATCTCAAACGGTTTTCTATTCAATTAAAGATCCGGATACCGAAGCCTTCATGAAGTTACTGAAGAGCAAGTTCTGCCCGTCTCTTAAGTGATATCTCTTGAGGGATGCTACCTTTTGTCGCATCCCTCTTTACCTTCAATTTCATGATAATAAGGACATTATCTTGCTAGAGGTTGTGGTTAACTGACCGCTTTAGAAGTTGTAGCGCACACCAGCCATAGCAACATAAGGATCGATATCAACGTCAACGCTTTGTATGGTATTGCCGTTCACACGCACGTCACCGGTGGTATCAATATCCATTTTGCTGACCATAAAATGCAGACCCCAGTCGTTATTAATGGCCACGTTCACGCCCGCCTGTAATGCGTAACCCCAGCTGTTTTTAAGCGCTAAGTCAACCGAGTCGCTGTCGGTAACAACACCCAGGCTACCCAACGTTGAACGCAGCTGCGGGTCGACCTGCTCATCGAAAAACGCGGTGTAATTCACACCAATACCAACAAACGGTTTAAACGTATCGCTGTTCAAATCAAAGTGATACTGCGCTAGTAGTGTTGGGGGTAAATGCTTAGTTTTACCCACTTTCAAACCAGCTAATGCGCCTGTGGCGGTAATATCGTGACTGAACGGTGTTGCTGCAACCAGTTCAACTGTCCAGTTGTTGTCAATCGCATAGTCTAGAGTCAGACCAAGTTGCGTATTGGTATTAACGCCAACGCCCGTGCTGTTAGACGGCAACCCTGCTACGCCTTCAACGACATTCAGGCTTGAGCTGCTGTCATCAGGCATGACCGAGATGGCACCAACATTGAGGGAAAAATCACTTGCTAAAGCAGGGGTGCTTAGCAAGCTCAACAATACACCATAAGACAACGCTTTAAGCTTCATGGGTAACTCCTTGTTATTGAATACCCATAAAGCTTATAAGATTTAATCTTTGCGCGTATTGATCTCTATCAACTTACTGTTCGGCGTTGTGGTAAATGCGCTGAACGTCATCTAAGTCGTTTAACATATCCATTAAACGCTCAAACATAGGTTGGTCGTCTTCTGAAATTGTCGTAGTGACATGCGGCAGGAATTGAATTTCGTCAGCATCAAAGTCAATGTTTTCAAAAGCTGATGTCAATGCCTGACGAGCCGCAGCGTATTCGGTATGCGGAGCAAATACAGTGACCTGACCGTCTTCAAACTCAACGTCAGTGACATCAACATCGGCTTCCATTAACGCTTCTAAAACCTCGTCTTCACTGTCGTGTTTGAATGCAAAAATAGCGCAATGCTCGAACGAGTGCATGACACTGCCTTGCTCACCTATTTTGGACTTACTTTTGGTGAAAGCGTTACGAACGTCGCCGAATGTGCGGTTCGGGTTGTCGGTTAAGCACTCGACAATCACCATGCAATTGCTTGGCCCGTAACCTTCATAGCGAGCGGGCGAAAAGTCTTCACCAGCACCGCCTTGCGCTTTATCTATGGCTTTTTCGATAACGTGTGCTGGTACTTGATCTTTCTTAGCACGGTCAATGAGAGAACGAAGAGACAAGTTTGCGTCAGGGTCTGCCCCGCCTTGTTTTGCACACACATAAATTTCACGGCCATAGCGGCTGTATACTTTACTTTTCGCATTAGCAGTTTTGGCTATCGACTCTTTACGGTTTTGGTAGGCGCGACCCATCGTCTTACTCTCTTTTAAAAAAACAGAAGTCGGTAATTCTACACAGCCGATGCAATATAGCCAATATATCTACCATAGAACGTTTTGATTCTTCAGTGCCGCTCCACCTGGGCGTAGAATCCAGATCAAACTTTAAAGCGATTTGCTTTGTTTAGGAGTGTTATGTCTTCTTCAGTTCCGGTTTTGTCACTTGCTGACTACAAAAACGCTGATGATTCAATCCGTGCGTCTTTTCTACACAAGTTAGGCGCTGCGGCTAGAGATGTTGGCTTTTTCTACCTGGAGAATCACGGCTTAACTCAAACAGAGCAAGAGGACATTATTTCACTGTCAAAATCATTTTTTGCCTTGAGTGAAAAAGAAAAACAACAAGTGAAAATGGCAAACTCACCGCACTTTCGTGGTTATAACCAAACACACGCAGAAGTGACAGCGGGAGCATCAGACTTTCGTGAACAATTCGACATTATGGACGAGTTGCCAGCAGTACACAGCCACCTAATTTCTGATGAATGGCAAAAGCTCATTGGCCCTAACCAATGGCCAGAAGCACTCCCCGGTATGCGTTCAACACTACTCATTTGGCAGGACCGTTTAACCGAGGTAGGGCTGACATTATTGTCGGCACTTTGTGAAGCATTGGGGCAACCTGCGAATGCATTGCATCCAACGGTTGAAAACGGACCCTACCGGCATACCAAACTGATTAAATACCCAGGTAGCAAAGCTACTGACAACCAAGGCGTTGGCGCTCATAAGGATCCTGGCTACCTAACTTTTGTCCTGCAAGATGAACACAGCGGTTTAGAAGTTGAGATTAACAATGCGTGGCACTCTGTAAGCCCTCGTACAGGTGCTCTCGTCGTTAATATCGGGGAGTTACTTGAATTAGCGTCAGACGGCTATTTAAAGGCAACCAACCACAGAGTTGTTAGCCCGCCGGCTGGAGTTACGCGTTATTCTTCGGCGTTTTTCATGGCCGCACAGCTTGATGCCGATATTCCGGTATTGGAACTGCCAGAGCACTTAAAGCGTTTGGCGCACGGACCTAGCAGCGATCCTAAGAACCCACTGCTGCGACAGGTGGGCGAGAATGTTCTTAAAGGGCGTAAGCGATCGCACCCGGATGTCACAGAAAAGTTTTACAGCGATATACCTCAGCAGTTGTCGGCATAAATTTGTACGCTGGGCTCGCTGGTTGAGGTTGCTTCTGAGTATGTTAAGTAGCAACTATCGATATGGTCGTTGCTTGCCGCAATACGAATAACACTGCCAATGCCTACTTCAGACACTGTCCAGTCGGTTAAGTTAATCACATTATTAAGCACATTCCCTTTTGCTGCCGGATAACCATAAAAAAGCAGCGTGCCTCCGTCCGGGCAACTGATATTAACGTCATCAAACTTACCACCCAAGCAGGCCGCACTTTGCTGCTCTATTCCCTGAATAGCAGCTTTACTGTAGGTAATGTCTAACGCTGATTTAAGTGACGCTTCCAAGCCATGAAGTCGGCTTTTTTCAGCATCGCTAGAGAAGTTAATAAATTGAGGAGCGGCTGTAGCTGATAGCACGCCAAGTACAACAATGACGATAATAAGCTCGACTAATGTAAATCCTTTACTACGTCGCATAACTAAATACCAAAAAATAAAATAGGGACCCTAATGGCCCCTATTATAATACTAGTTAGATTGTTAACTCAATGTTAATTAAAAGCTAACAGTCACTGAGTCACAAGCTTCTGTACCCGCTTCACACAGCTGGTAAACAACATCACTACCGTCTGAGTCAAAGCGGTCACGAGCGCGACCTGTATTTGACAGTGTTTCAACAAACTCACCGTTACGATACAAGTCTACGTCACCTGCTGCACCTGACCAACGAAGGTCAACTAAAGCAGTACCGCTGCGTAATAAGCGCGAACGATAAACATCTAACTCGATATCCGTCAGGCTCACTGTTACCGACTGCGTCACAGTATCTGACAGCTCAGTTGCATCAGTTACTGTTAGAGTCACGTCGTAAGTACCTTCTTCAGAGTACGCATAAACCGGGTTGGCTTCGGTTGAAGTGCTGCCATCACCAAACTCCCAGAAATAGCTTTCAATGTCGCCATCGTTATCGCTTGAAGTATTGGTAAAGCTAACAGTCAGGTCTTCAACGCTAGCCTCAAAACCTGCTATTGGCGCATCTGGTAAACCATCATCTTCTTCAACTGCGGTCAGAGTTAATGACCAATGGTTTAGAGTACCGGTATCTGCGCCAGCGTTATCCGACACATTCAGAGTCCAATCACCCGTCATGCCTTCGCCGTTGAACGAGTCAACATCCCAAGTTGCTACTAAGTCGTCTTCGCTGCTTCCCGCGCGATCGTGCAGGGTTTGAGTCGTACCTTCAGGTGAAGTCAAAGTAACGATTAAGTCACCACGCCAACTGTGAGTAATATCAACGCTCACCTCAGCACCAAATACAACACCTGTTTCAGGAACATTAATAACGCGACTAATACCGTTACTGTCGTCATCTGGAATATCTGCGTTTGCGGCGTCTTCATAATAGAAATCCGAAAGGCCTTGCGGAAGTACGTAAACCGTAGCACTTACATCGCGAGTCATTTCGCCTGTTTCTACATCAGTACCGCTAACGGTAATAACGTACTCACCCCACGCAGTTTCTTCCGTTGTCGTCACTTGTACGTCAACAGTTTCGCCGTTTTGCGCTTGGTTCGAAGACAGAGAAACGTCTAGCTGAGGTTCAGCAGAAACACTTAAGTCAACCGCACCAGACCAGTCAGCAATGCTGCCAACATCTAGCGTTAGGGTTGTGCTGTCACCAGCAACAATCTCCTGGTTTGATGGGTTCAGCTCTAAGCGGTAAGCCGGATCTGGGTCAGCTGCAATTAGCGCATTTAATGCGTTTAAGCGGTTACCTGAAACGGTTTTACCAGCCAATGCAGGAATGCTCTCACCAGAGTCCATCAAAATTTGCTTAACTTCAGCCACGCTCAAATGCGGAGCAATAGACCAAACAAGACCAGCAACACCGGCTACGTGTGGGCTTGCCATAGACGTGCCTGATGCAGTCGCGTAACCACCATCCAAGTATGTTGACAGAATTTCAGTACCTGGCGCACCTAAGTCCACGGAAATAGCCCCATAGGTTGACGAAGCAGCCATTGAGTCGGTTCGTGTGGTGTTTGCCACGTTAACAATACCGTCCAGGTCATAACCGCCTGGATAGCTTGCCGTAACATCAGAGTCAATTCCGTCGTTACCTGCCGCAGACACAAACATGATGCCTTGGTCGATGCTGTCAGCAATAGCGGTTTTAAGTGACTCAGAGTATGCACCGCCACCCCATGAGTTATTCGTCGCAACTAAGTTAACACCGTGGTTCACTTTCAGATTGGTCATGTAATCGATACATTCAATAGCCGCGGAGGTGCTACCTGATCCAGAAGCATCTAAGAATTGACAACCAACAATTTCAACGTCCCAGTTAACACCGGCTACGCCTTCACCATTGTTTGAACTTGCGCCAATAGTACCTGCAACGTGCGTACCATGACCATTTTCATCCATTGGGTCACCATTGCCATTAACCGCAGAGTAACCATAACAGTCATCGACTACACCGTTACCGTCATCATCCTGACCATTGTCACAAACTTCGCCCGGGTTAACCCACATATTACCGGCTAAGTCTGGGTGCGTGTAATCAACACCCGAATCGATAACACCAATAACAACGTTAGAGTCGCCGGTCGTAATATCCCAAGCTGGACGCGCATCAATATCTACACCTGGCGTACCGCCGCTTTGACCCGTATTTTCGAAAGCCCACATATCGCCAAAGCCCGGATCATCAGGAGTCGCTAAGATATTGAAGTTAGAGCTTTTCGTGTCATTAATAGAGATGATGTAGTTCGGTTCAGCAACATCGACCAACGGGTGGTTCGATAAGCGTTTAATAAGAGCATCGCGCTGTTTTGCATTGCGAACATTAACCTGTGCAATGCGCCCATCGGCGATATTACGCATCGCGATGTCACGGCCACGGTTATCCAGGGCTCTTAACGTACCACCAGCGCGGCTTATTAAATCTTGACGCTGTTCTTTAGTCGCTGAGTGCTTAAATACCACCAGCAATGAGTCGTCATCCGCCTGTTTACCATTAGCCGCCGCAGCACCCGTTGCTAGCGCCATGGATACGCCGACGACTAATTTTTTTAAATTCGTCATTCTTCCTTCCTCATTATTGTTGTAGGAATTTTATTCAAATGTGCGTACTACTCATCTCGTCACTAAAAAATAAGTAGCATATTTTCCACAGGAATTTACGCCAAAAGTTAGATATTTACGTTTCTTAACGCTAAATACGACAAAGGGACTAGTACATCTAGGTGGGTCCGCAAAAAGAAAACACATAACATACTGTATTAACTGCAAATTCACGTTCAAAAACAATTCTCAAAATACACCGTTCATACGATTGTTGAGTAAAAAACAATCGCTATTCTTGTTAGCGGAATTATTAACAAAAGGTGTTCCGCTTTGACTATTTTCAAACAACTTTTAGCAGCAACAGTTGTCATGTTGGTCTCTCTTCCGGGAGTAGCCGGCGACATTCCTGTTGCTTTAGCAGGGTTACTGGAGCGGCAGTCCCTTGCGAACCATGCGGAAATTGCTCAGCTAGGCTCTTATAACCTCACTTCACTCGCCCAGGCAGGCGAGCAAAACTACGCATATCTCACTCAGTTTGGGTTGGAAAATACCCTCACCGTCGAGCAGCAAGGGTTCAATAATTCTGTCACTGCAGAGCAGTCTGGACGCAGTAATTCAGCGACCATCCTTCAAGTTGGTGCGAACAATGTTATTCAGCTTCAACAACTTGGTGATGGCAATTCAATAACCATTCAGCAGACGGGTGCTGCCGCTGAAATGTCCATCACGCAGTTCAAATAAGAACAATCAATGGAGAACAATCATGTCTAATACAATTCTTAAAAAAAGTGCAGTTGCTTTAGCTTTAACCTTAGCGTTTTCAGGTTATGCGGCCGCTGAAGCTCACATCGCAGTTGTGAACCAAGATTCATCTGAAGCTGTTGAGTCAGGCAACAGCATGTATATCGAACAAGGCGGTTTCGTTAACTGGGCCTATGCTGACCAATACGGTGAAGGAAACGATACCTCACTTATGCAGTTCGACGATTGGCAAGAAGCTTATACATACGTGACCGGCGACTTCAACTTAGTTGAAGGCGAGCAATCAGGTTTCTGGAACGTCCTTGACTCAGAAGTTACCGGTGATGACAACGTGTTAACCAGCCTTCAGGAGGGCGACCTTAACTCATCTGAAGTTTTCCTGACTGGTAACGGTAACTCTGCTTATGTCGAGCAGTCAGGTGCTGCTAACGTAGCTGCTATCGATCTGACAGGAGACTATAACACTGCTGGCATTTCACAATTTGGCGACTCTAACTGGGCTAACTTCCAAATTGAGGGCAGTGATAACTACTTTGAAGCCAATCAGTCAGGCTCTCTTAACGAAGCTGGTTACTTCTCTGCTACAGGCAATATGAATACGTTCATTGCTGACCAGGAAGGTGACGGAAACGTTGGCGGTGTTGTTGGTGCTGACGGCGATATGAATGAAGTGTATGTTCAGCAATTTGGTTCAGCAAACGTCTTCATCGCACAAAGCCTTTCAGGTAATGAGAATCTAGTCGACGTTTACCAAGATGGTTCGAGTAACGAATTCCTTATTCAACCAATTCAGGGTGATGTTAACGAGATCGCTGTTAACCAAGAAGGCAATACTAACGTTGTAGAAGCGGCTACAGGCATGGTCGGTAACTACAATACCGTTGACGCAAACCAAGAAGGTGATAACAACTACGCCGTATTTGCGACTGAGGGTGATGATCACATCATCGAAATGGATCAGCGTGGCGACAACAACATTGCAGTTGCAGAGTCTTATGGTTCGTACAACGATATCTATATCTCAAGCCGTGGTGATGAAAACTTTAACGGTGTTGCTCTGATTGGTTCAGGTAACGAAGCTGATAGCAGACAGATTGGCGATGTGAATACCGCAGAAATTGTTATCGCAGGTGACGATAATGATGTTTACTCTCGTCAACACGGCGACAGCAACACGCTACTTGCTTACTCTTACGATGCGGGAACCACTTCAGGTAACGACCTGCAATCTACGCAAACAGGTGACATCAACTTAATTGATACCATTATCGGTGGTAGTGACAATGTTATTGCCTTTGCTCAAGAGGGTAACAGCAACGTTATCGCTGGCGATGAAGGCTCATTTATTGTTGGTGGTAATGGTGGTAATGTTGACATTCAACAAATTGGTAACAACAACGTTGTAACTGGTGGTCAGTTTAGCGATAGCAACACAATGAGTGTTTATCAGCAAGGCGATTACAACGTAGCAACCGTCGTTCAGTACTAATATTTCAGTATTAGCTCGATAGTAAAGCGGCTACTTTCAGGTAGCCGCTTTTTAGGCTCTTATGATTAAGAAACTATTATTTATAATAATTTTAATAACACCATTTAGCCACGCCGATGAAATTGAGCTTGGCGGTATGGTTTTAGACCGAACGATTTCTCGTTTTGGTAAAGATTTTTTCTTCTATTACACGAGTTACTGGCGGGACATTCCGTCAACTAACGGTATTACCGTCGTCGTCAACGAACGCGTTTACCCTCAAGCAGGAACTTATTTGTGGGTGGAAATGGAACAAAAGAAAGTGTTCGAGACCTATTTTGGACGACGCCAGAACGACGTTAAAAAATTAGCCGAACAGGCCATCCTTATTAGTATTAACGAAGTCGCTCGCATTAAAGCGGACTCCGTTTTCGACTCGCCAAACAATAATGAATTTTAAAAGGCGTTAATTATGAAAAAACTCTCAATTACCATGCTGGCTTTAATTGTCTCATCGGCATCCGTTAGTGCTACTGAGATTGTATACCAGCCAATAAACCCAAGCTTTGGCGGAAACCCAATGAATGGCAGCTTCCTTCTGCAAAAAGCTCAAAGCCAAAATGCTCATACAGCTCCAGACGAGGGGCGTTCCTTTGTTGATAGGTTTCGCGATGCTTTGGAGCGCAACATCATTAACTCTCTTACCCGCCGCATAGCCGATGGGGAAATTGTCGAAGGTCTTTATGACACCGGTGAGTACTCCGTAGAAGTTATCGGTCAACCAGACGGTAGCGTCCTAGTTTACATAACGCATAACGAGACCGGTGAGCAAACTGTCATTACCATGCCAGCGATTTAAAAGAGAGTGACCATGAATATTCGTATTATTACTTTACTATGTTTAACGTTGGCAGTGTCAGGCTGTGCGATGATGCCAAAGCCAACCGATTTAAACATTACCCCAGCTGAGATCGACGCACCAAGTTCAATGATGGTTACGCTTCAGAAGCAGCCGGTGCCAAAAAGCCGGATCCCGGTTTCGGTGTACGCTTTTCGTGATCAAACCGGGCAATATAAACCACAGGCTAATGTCTCAAGTTTCTCAACAGCAGTGACTCAAGGTGCAACCTCTATGCTGACGCAGATGCTACTGGAATCAGGTTGGTTTTTACCGATGGAGCGTGAAAACCTTCAAAATCTGCTGACTGAACGTAAAATCCATAATTCCAGTAAAGACTCGGACTTACCCCCACTTCGTGAAGCGAGGTTGCTACTCGAAGGTGGAATTATCAGCTATGACACTAACGTCAGTACCGGTGGTATTGGTGCTGAGTACTTTGGTATCGGCGCATCGGAACTTTACCGGGAAGACCAGGTATCTGTTTACTTACGTGCTGTCGACGTTTACACGGGTCAGGTATTGCTATCGGTATCAGCCAACAAGAAGGTATTTTCACAAGAACTAAGAGCAGGGTTATTCCGCTATGTTTCCTTAAACCGTTTAGCGGAGTTCGAAGGTGGCTACTCCACCAATGAACCTGTGCAACTTTCAGTGAAACAAGCGATGGAAAAAGCGTTAGTGGAACTGATAGAAAAAGGTCAGGAGCGCGGGTTTTGGCGTGCAGATAGCTAGCAGCCGGTTAATTGGTTGACGCGTAACTCGCCCACTTCAGAAGTTCGACTCGGTTACGCGCGCC
>VAOV01020544.1_pt1 | contig 25144 bp, 20 predicted proteins | sample 3393941 | NCBI WGS metagenome assembly VAOV01 (sample SAMN08290427, study PRJNA428436) | hydrothermal vent metagenome | isolation source: Deep-sea hydrothermal vent chimney | place: Indian Ocean: Southwest Indian Ridge | depth 2398 m m
ATTATGGCAGGTGGCACTGGTAGCCGCTTATGGCCTTTATCCCGTGCGTTGTACCCTAAGCAGTTTATAAAGTTGAATGGCTCAGGCACCATGTTACAGAATACAGTCACGCGCTTAGAAGGACTTGACTGCGCCGATCCGATGCTTATTTGTAACGAAGAGCACCGTTTTATCGCGGCCGAGCAGCTGCGGCAGTTGGGTGAATTAAACCACAATATTATTCTAGAGCCGGCCGGCCGTAATACCGCACCGGCTATTGCCTTGGCCGCGTTTACCGCCGTAAGCCAGGGCGAGGACCCGGTAATGTTGGTATTAGCCGCAGACCACATCATGCAAAAGCCTGAAGCGTTTCGTGAGTCCGTGTTTAAAGCTCTGCCGTTTGTTGAGCAGAACAAGCTGGTTACTTTTGGCATTGTTCCCACCGGCCCGGAAACAGGTTATGGCTATATTGAACGCGGAGCCGAGCAGGGTGACAGAGGCTTTGATGTTGCACGCTTCGTCGAAAAACCCGATGCAGATACCGCCCAACAGTACATCGACAGTGGTAAATTTTACTGGAACAGTGGGATGTTCCTGTTTAAAGCCAGCCGTTATTTAGAAGAACTCAAAGCGCATCGAGCGGACATTTACAACGCCTGTGAACAGGCGATGACCGATGTTAACGCTGATTTGGATTTTGTCCGTGTAAACAAAGACGCCTTTTTAAGTTGTCCCGAGGATTCAATTGACTATGCGGTGATGGAAAAGACCAAAGACGCAGTAGTGGTATCCATGGATGCCGGCTGGAGCGACGTCGGATCGTGGTCGTCGCTCTGGGAAGTCAGTGAAAAAGACACGAACGGCAACGTACATCGCGGCGACGTGATATCACACAACACTAATAACAACTTCGTGTTTGCGGAGACTGGAATGGTTGCCACTGTCGGTATTGACGACGTGGTGGTGGTACAAACCAAAGACGCGGTACTGGTGGTGAAAAGAGACCAGGTTCAGGACGTAAAAAAAGTTGTTGAAGCACTGAAAAAAGACAAACGAAGCGAGTTCCAACTGCACCGTGAAGTTTACCGGCCATGGGGTAAATACGATTCTATTGATAACGGCGCCCGTTATCAGGTCAAACGTATTACCGTAAAATCTGGCGAGAAGCTTTCGATTCAAATGCACCACCACCGTGCCGAACATTGGATCGTTGTATCCGGTACGGCGAATGTCACCATTGATGATAAAACCAGCATGGTGACCGAAAACGAATCGGTTTACATCCCGATTGGAAGCATCCACAGCCTGGAAAACCCGGGTAAAATTCCGCTGGAGCTTATTGAAGTGCAAAGCGGAGCTTACCTTGGCGAAGACGACATTGTGCGTTTTGAAGATCGGTATGGGCGGGCTTAAAAATGAAAGAGTTAACTTGTTTTAAAGCCTATGACATTCGCGGCCAGTTGGGTACGGAACTAAACGAAGACATTGCCTATCGCATAGGCCGTGCCTATGGTGAGTTTTTAAAACCCAAAACCATTGTGGTAGGCGGCGATGTACGGTTAACATCGGAGGAGCTGAAGTTAGCACTTGCTAACGGTTTGCGCGATTCTGGTGTTGATGTGCTGGATATCGGAATGGTTGGTACCGAAGAAGTTTACTTTGCTACCTCACACTTAGGTGTTGATGGTGGTGTTGAAGTGACTGCCAGCCATAACCCGATGGATTACAATGGTATGAAACTGGTACGCGAAGGCTCGCGTCCAATCAGTGGTGATACCGGGCTAAAAGACGTTAAACGTCTAGCTGAAGAAGTTAATTTTCCCGCTGTTGATGAAAGTGAACGTGGTGCTTATAAACAAGTGAACGTACTCAACGAGTATGTCAAACACCTTTTGACATATATTGACGTTAATAACCTCAAACCATTGAAACTGGTTATTAACTCCGGTAACGGGGCGGCAGGACATGTCGTCGACTCTCTAGAAGCCAAGTTCGAGGAGCTTAATGTTCCGGTCGAACTCATTAAAATACATAATGAGCCCGATGGTAATTTTCCTAATGGCATTCCGAACCCGCTGTTGCCGGAAAATCGTGAGGATACCATTGATGCTGTGTTGGCAAATAAAGCTGATATGGGCATTGCCTTTGACGGTGACTTTGACCGCTGCTTTTTGTTTGATCACGAAGGTGGGTTTATCGAAGGCTACTATATTGTCGGCCTGCTCGCGGAAGCGTTTTTGCAAAAAGAGCCAGGCGCAAAAATCATTCATGACCCGCGTTTAACTTGGAATACCATCGACCTAATTAAGCAGGCTGGCGGCGAACCAGTGTTGTCGAAAACCGGACATGCCTTTATTAAAGAGCGTATGCGCAAAGAAGACGCCGTTTATGGTGGTGAAATGAGTGCGCACCACTACTTCAGAGATTTTGCTTACTGCGACAGTGGCATGATTCCTTGGTTGCTGGTCGCCGAGCTAGTCTCGGTGAAAGCCATGACGTTAAAACAGTTGGTTGAGGAACGTATGGCCGCTTACCCTTCTTCCGGAGAAATTAACAGCAAACTGACCGATGTAAATGCTGCAATCCAGCGGGTACGCGAAGCATTTGAAGCATATGCAATAAACGTTGATGAGACCGATGGTATTAGCCTAGAATTTGACAATTGGCGCTTTAACTTACGTAGCTCTAATACGGAGCCCGTCGTGCGACTTAATGTTGAAGCGAAAGAAGATAAAAGATTATTGAATGCAAAAACGGAAGAAATTTTAGGAATTTTATTTAATGAAAATTAGTATTATCACTGTTTGCTATAACAGTGAGAGTACCATTCAAGATACTATCCTCTCAATTTTATCCCAAGATTATGATGATATTGAGTATATAATTATTGATGGTGGCTCAAAAGATAAAACACTGGAAATTATTGAAAAGTACTCGAGTAGTATATCGAAATTAGTTTCTGAGCCTGATAAAGGTATTTATGATGCAATGAATAAAGGTGTTGCTCTATCCACGGGAGATGTTGTAGGTGTGCTCAATTCGGACGATTATTTAAGTCATGATAGTGTAGTAACAAACATTGTGAATGCTTTTGTAAGTGATGTCAGCATTGATGCCGTTTATGGTGATATTGTATTCGTAGAGTCAGGGTTAAGTAAGAAAGTAAAAAGGTTCTACAGTTTACCTAACTTTAAGCCTTGGCAATTCAGGTTTGGTTGGATGCCGCCCCATACTGGAACGTTTATTAAAAAAAGCGTTTACCAAGCGCTTGGTGATTATCAACTTAACTACAAAATAGCTTCAGACTATGAACTCTTTGTGAGGTTTTTCTATAAAAATAAACTAAAACTAACTTATATTGACGAAGTGGTGACAGTAATGCGACTAGGTGGGGTTAGCACTTCAGGTGTCAAAAACTCTATATTGCTTAATCGAGAAATAGTAAATGCGTGTAAAGGCAATGGAATATACACTAATATTTTTTTCGTTTCACTGAAGATTCCTTTTAAAGCACTTGAGTTTGTTAAGCGCCCCAAAAAGAGTTTGCTGAAATGATGTCTTCGAGAAAGGTTGCTGTAACAGGTGCTAGCGGGCTCGTTGGTAGTAACTTAGTAGAAGTATTAAATAAGGTTTGTTTCGAAGTTTTAGAATTAGGTCGAACTCGTTTATCAAGAGCGTCTCAATTTCTTGAATGTGACTTAAGCCATTCGAAAGCATTATCTATCGATCTAAAAGGTATTGATACTTTTATCCATTGCGCAGCGCTGACTCAAGCCCCACAGTCAAAAAATGGGGCTTTCAGGGCTAAACTGCGTGAATTAAATGTGAATTCTGTAGTAAAGCTTGCGAAGATGGCAAAAAAAGCTAAGGTGAGGCGCTTTATCTTTCTAAGCTCGGTTAAGGCTATGGGTGAGTCAACTTTACCTGAATCTCCTTACACAAATAAAGATGAATGCTCACCGGAAGATTTATACGGCGAATCAAAGCTTGATGCAGAGTTGGCTTTAAAAAATGAACTGGCCTGCTCTGACACTGAACTAGTCATTATTCGTCCGCCGTTGATATATGGACCCGGGGTAAAAGGCAATTTTAAAGTATTAATGGGATTGGCAAAAAAAAACCTGCCCCTACCGTTTGGCTCAGTAGCAAATAAAAGAAGCTTCGTTTCGATAGATAGCCTGATCAGCTTAATTGTTACTTGTGTGAAACACTTTGAACCTTTAAACGACACCTTTTTGGTCAGTGACGGTCATGATGTCTCGACAAAAGAGCTTTTTGAAGCTCTAACGAAGGCTTATGGCAAAGAGCCTAAGCTATGGCCATGCCCGGTTGGGCTAATGCGCTTTGGTGCAACAATATTGGGTAAAAAAGCCATTGCCGACAGGTTGTTTGGTAATTTACAGCTTGATATAACCCATACCAAAAAGACACTAAACTGGGAGCCGCCAGTTAGCTTCCAACAGGCAATACAAACCTGCGTTAAACATGAGCTGAATAGCTCTAATAACCCCGACAGCCAATAGTGATAACCTATTCTATGATTCGTGTTCTTGATTTTCTTTTTTCTTTTTTGGGCCTGATAATCGGCTTGCCTATACTTATTTCGCTTACCCTTATCGGGTTGTTTGATACGGGTTCCCCTATATTCCGACAAGAGCGAGTCGGCAAAAATAAAAAGCCCTTCACTTTGGTTAAGTTCAGAACTATGAGAAAAGACACCGCCTCTGTAGCCAGCCACTTAGCCAGTAGTGCTTCTATTACAAAGTTTGGTCATTTCTTGCGTCGTACCAAGCTTGATGAGCTTCCGCAGCTTTGGAATGTTCTAAAGGGCGAGATGAGTTTAGTTGGTCCACGGCCAGGGCTTTTTAATCAGGAAGAGCTAACACAGGCGCGCGAAGAAAAAGGAGTGTTTAACGTTCGCCCTGGCATAACTGGGTTAGCGCAGGTGAACGAAATAGATATGTCCACACCGCAGCTGCTAGCAGAGACCGACGCAAAAATGATTAGCACACTCAATATACAAAGCTACTTTCAGTATATTTTAATGACGGTTACCGGCAAAGGTTCTGGAGACAGAGTTAAATGAAGGTTTTAGTAACAGGCACTGCGGGCTTTATTGGTTTTTATACGGCCTTAAAGTTGCTTAAACAAGGCCATACCGTAGTCGGGCTGGATAGTATTAACGATTACTACGACGTCAACTTAAAATATGGCCGTTTGAAAGAATGCGGCATCGATAAGAGCAATATAGAGTATGGAAGCCTAATCCAGTCCACGACTTACTCAGACTATCGTTTTATCAAGTTGCAGCTGGAAGATAAAGAATCACTCAACACGATTTTCAATACGGAACGTTTCGACGCCGTTTGTAACTTAGCTGCTCAAGCTGGGGTGCGCTATTCACTCGAAAATCCAGATGCCTACATAAACTCGAATATTGTCGGCTTTATGAATGTGCTAGAGGCCTGCCGTCATAATGGCGTGAAAAACTTAAGTTATGCGTCCAGTTCATCGGTTTACGGTCTGAACGAACAAATGCCGTTTGCAACTTCGCATAGTGTGAACCACCCGGTGAGCTTGTACGCGGCCACCAAAAAGTCGAACGAATTGATGGCGCATACTTACGCGCATTTGTTCGGTATACAATGTACCGGGCTACGCTTCTTTACAGTTTATGGCCCATGGGGCAGGCCGGACATGGCGCCCTTTATTTTTACCAAAGCCGCATTGAATGGTGAGATCATTAAGGTGTTTAATAACGGTAAAATGAAGCGCGATTTCACATATATTGACGACATTGTCGAAGGTGTAGTTCGCGTTATTGAAAACCCGTGCAAAGCCAACAGTGAATGGAAAGGTACACAGCCAGAGCCCTCGAGCTCTTCAGCACCTTATAAAATTTACAATATAGGTAACAGCCAACCTATAGAGCTTATGACCTTTATTGAAGCTATTGAGGATGCTGCCGGCGTTGAAATACAAAAAGACTTTCAGCCGATTCAACCGGGGGATGTTGTAGCAACCTATGCTGATGTGTCTGAGTTAGAAAACGATATGGGTTATAGACCGTCAACGCCAGTAACTGAAGGCATGAAACGTACGGTTGAGTGGTACAAGCAGTTTTATAATGTCTAAAATTTCATAACAAGAACGAACAATTGGGTATTTTATGAAAATAGCAGTAGCAGGCACTGGGTACGTTGGTTTATCAAATGCTGTACTTTTGGCTCAGCATAATGAAGTTTATGCGGTTGATATTATAGATGAGAAAGTCGACCTTATTAACAGCAAGAAATCACCCATTGAAGACAACGAAATATCTGAATTTCTTGCGGAAAAGAAGCTCAGTTTAAGAGCAACCCTAAGCCCTGAAGAGGCTTACAGTGATGCTGAATATGTGGTTATAGCTACCCCCACCGATTATGATCCCGAAACTAACTACTTTAATACCAATAGCGTAGAGGCGGTTATAGCCCAGGTTAAGCAAATAAACCCTGACGCTGTAATGGTCATAAAGTCGACTATTCCAGTGGGCTACACCCAAATGCTGAAAGAGAAAATGGGGACCGACAACATCATTTTCTCGCCGGAGTTCTTGCGCGAAGGCAAAGCCCTTTATGACAATCTGTACCCTTCACGTATTATTGTCGGGGAGCGCTCTGAACGCGCCGAGAACTTTGCTAGTTTATTAAAGCAGGGCGCAATTAAAAAAGACGTTTCAACCCTGTTTACTGACAGCACTGAAGCCGAAGCCATTAAGCTTTTTGCGAATACCTATCTTGCTATGCGCGTAGCTTATTTTAATGAGTTAGATACGTATTCAGAAGTGCATGGTCTGGATACCCGCCAAATTATTGAGGGGGTTAGCTTAGATCCTCGTATTGGCGACCACTACAATAATCCCAGTTTTGGTTATGGTGGCTATTGTTTACCAAAAGACACGAAACAGCTATTAGCTAACTACGAAGACGTGCCTCAAAACATAATGCGCGCCGTAGTCGATGCAAACCGTACCCGAAAGGACTTTATTGCGGACAGTATTATTGCTCGTAAGCCAAAAGTGGTGGGTATTTATCGATTAGTGATGAAGCAAGGCTCTGATAACTTTCGCGCATCGGCTATACAGGGTGTAATGAAACGCATTAAGGCCAAAGGCATTGAAGTTATTGTTTATGAACCAGTGTTAGAAGAAGATAAATTCTATAATTCGCGTGTTGTGAATGATTTTGAGGCTTTCAAAGCCGAAGCGGACGTAATTGTTTCAAACCGCATGGCACCAGAGCTACAGGATGTTGCTGATAAAGTGTATACGCGAGATTTATTTGGAAGTGATTAGTCGCTAGCATCTGATGCGTAGGTGGCATTTTTAAAAAGCACAGGGTATAAGCAATGCAAACCATGACACTACAAAACTATACTGGTGCCTCATTGCTTAACGCACGACAGTTAAACCTGTCTATGAGCTTAATGCTTGGGGAGCAAACGTGCCCTAAGCAGCTGACTAAGCAGCAGCTCATGCAATTGCTGAATGTGCTGGAATCACTGGCTATGTCATCGAAAGTGTTGTTTGATGGCTCCATACAGCAAGATGATAAACAGCAACTTAAAGACCATAACCATCTCTACCGTGACCTTCTTAAAGAAACCAGTTTGGTTGCAACCGACCAATGGTTAGGTTGCTGCCAGCAGGCCACGGCTCAGTCAGCGTTACTTATCAAAGAATGGTTGGAAAGCCCTGAGCGCTGGTCCGAGCAATCTCCCGTTGCGCAAAACGATGCCGAAAAGTTTAAACAAGCATTACTTGAAGGCTTTACCCAAAAGTTTACCGACAGACGCAAGCTGGCTAAAAGCACATTAACGGATAATAACTTCCGCGGTGCGAAATGTGTTGCCGGTTTATTGGTGACTGTTGCTGAGCAAGCCCCTTTTGACCAACCCACCGTTTCTGACTTCACGCTTGCGTTTAACCAGGCAGTGCAAAGTGATGATGACACATCTCATAAAACCGGACAGCTAGTCTCCGGGCTTATAGACCGATTCCGCGTCAATTTTGTGAATGAATTGGCTGCACAGCATAACGCAGTCTATATTGCAGCACCTGCCATTGAAGACTTAAAGGCGCAACAAAGTGCGCTGCTCTGGCGCTACTTAGGTAACCAACTGCAACAGCAGTCGAGCCTGAATGAGTTGCAAAGCTTGTCGCAAACTGAGTCGGAAGCGCTGCAAAGCTTTCCGTATGCCTACGCATTGCTGATGCAGAAGAAAGTCACTAGCCCCACCAAACTCCTCGATTTACTCTTCAAAGTCCGTGATGACGCTGTTATTGCCCAACAAGCTAAAGAAGAGCAAAGCGGGAAACGGTTTGTGCATGAATGGAGTTTAGAAGAGTTTCAGGACATGCACGCTGGCCTTTTCGGCGATACTTTTGCCGCAATCAATAATCACAAAGCCTCATGGCACGAAAACTTATTAAACATTGGTCGCTCATGTCTACCTGCATTGCTGTCTGTAGGCTCCGCGGGCTTAGGTATCGTGATACCGGAAAGCGCTGTTGAAGGCACTGTCGCTGTAAGTATGGCATCTGCCGGTGTGGCGCTTGAAAATGCAAATCGGTTTAGTGGCAATAGTGCGAGCGATAATAAGAGCATAAAACTTTACCGCGATAACTACATGCGCTGGAACAAACTACTGGATAAGGCCGCTACGCAGACCTCAAGAGGTATGTCTTTGCAGGGACGGGTAGAAGATATCTTTGGTGTGCCGGTGGTGAGCTCAGTTTAACCACACGCTATCGTAGCTTTTTTATGAGTTAGCTTATAAAATGCTGCGATTATCCGGGTGCAAATTAAGTAATAAACATAAAGGGGAAGCGCTTTGATTTCTTGGAAGTCTATCTTGTCGGGTATGGTACTGCTCGTTGCTGTTGTGGCTTTAGGTAATTCAGTAACAGTACATGCGCAGTCTATGCCGAGTCAGGCTCAAATTGAGCAGTTGAAAAAACTGCCTCGTGCCCAGCAGGAAGCCCTTGCCCGACAGTTTGGTATTGACCCCAGCATGTTGGATCAGTTAAACGGTTCTTCTTCAAGCTCAAGCAGCAAGAGCCAGCAACAAGAAGATGTCGTTTTCCCGCGAGGCACTCGTTTTGATAAAAATGGCGACCCGATAATTCCGGAAGATTTGGAAGCTCAGTTCACTCGTGACGACGATGAGTTAAAAGCATTCGGCTATGACTTGTTTTCCGGCGAGCCAAAAACCTTTGCACCCACCTCTTATGCACCAGTGCCTTCCAGTTACATTATGGGCGTTGGCGACACCATTAAAATTCAGCTTTTTGGTAAAGAAAACCGCACCTACGATTTAACCATTGACCGAGAAGGTAAAGTGGTTATTCCTGACCTGGGTGAGCTGACGGTTGCTGGTTTAAGCTACACCCTAATGCAGGAACTTATTCAGAATCAGGTAAAACAGCGGCTGATTGGCTTTAATGCAGCCGTTTCTATGGGTGAGCTGCGCTCTATTCAGGTGTTTATTGCGGGTGAAGCCTATAAGCCGGGCTCATACACGGTAAGCTCGTTGTCGACCATTAGCCAGGTGCTGTATGTTGCCGGTGGTGTGTCGGACATTGCGTCACTGCGTTCTATTCGGCTAATGCGCGCTGGCGAGGTCATTGCTGACTTCGACTTGTACGACTTGCTGCTAAAAGGCGATGCGTCCGACGACCGTATTCTGCAAAGTGGTGATGTCGTTTTTATTCCAGCACGTGGTGACATGGTGACTGTTAAAGGCCAGGTTAAACGTCCGGCTTTATATGAGCTAAAAGGCGACGAAACTGTAGAAGACGCATTGCGTTTTGCCGGCGGCAGTGAAGACGACGCTTACTTAGCGTCGGCACAGCTCGAGCGTATTGTTCGAGGCCAGCGGGTTATTAGTACGGTTGACCTAACCTCAAATGCTGAGTTGGGCAAAGCGCTGAAAGGCGGTGATGTATTAACGCTTCGCCAGGTGTCAGAGTCGCTTAACAACAGCTTGTTGTTAGTCGGCGCGGTCACTCGCCCTGGGCATTACGAGTGGAAGCCGGGTATTCGTATTAACGATATTTTGCTCGACAGCCGTCAGGACTTATTAGAGCAAGCTGATTTAGGCTATGGTCTTGTCGTTCGTGAAACTGGTGCGAAACGTGACTTGAGTTTGTATCAATTTAACGTGGCGGAGGCTATTTCCGGCGTTGAAGGTGAGAACTTACAATTGCAAGAGCGCGACCAAATTGTCATTTTCAGCCGCTACCAAACGAAAGAAGAAGAGGAGCAGAAGCTCTCTCGCTTTACTTTAACAAAGCAGGAGCGTCAGGCTGAAGAGCGTCAGGAGTTATTGAGCGATTATCGTCAGGCGTTTTTAGAAGACTTGGTAAAAGAAGCTAAAGCGTCCGAAGAGGAAGAGCGTGAGCGTTTGGCAGAAGAGCGCCGTTTAACACCACTGTCTGATTTATTCGGCTCGCCCGATGAAGACGACGTTGAAGTTGCCGAAGAAGACTTAGCTCTGTATTCGCGTGACAAACTATTAGAGCCGATAATGCAGCGTATTCAGCGTCAGCGTACCTCTAACGGTAATACCCCGTTAGTCTATGTGTCTGGTGAGGTGAACCACCCTGGCGTGTATCCGTTAGTGGAAAACGCCAGTGTTAGTCGCTTGGTGGAAGCAGCTGGCGGAGTTAAAGACTCGGCCTACTTAAAACGTGCTGAAATTACTCGCTTTGAGTTTAGTAAAGACACCACGCAGACAGACTACGTTACTGTTGCGTTAAATGACGTACTGCAAGGCGCTATGGATGTTCCGTTACAAGGTCGTGACCGCTTAAATGTATTGAGTATTCCTGAGTGGCAAAATACCTATGAAGTAACCCTTCGAGGTGAGGTTCGCTTTCCGGGGACTTACGCGATTAAGCGGGGGGAAACTCTCACGCAGCTTATTGAACGGGCAGGTGGCTTTACAGAGCATGCGTTTATAAAAGGTGCGGTGTTTACTCGTGAAGAGCTGCGCAAGCAGGAGCAAGAGCGTAAAAAAATTCTGGCGCAAGAGCTTCAGCGCGAAGTTGCCGGAAATATGCTGACTGGCACCGGCGATAGTCGCGTTTCTTATGATGAAATGCGCACGTTGTTGGCTGACTTGTTGTCGGCAGAGCCGGTGGGTCGTCTAATTATGGACTTGCCGAAACTGTTAAGCGCTAATGGTGCCAACGACGTTCAGTTAAAAGACGGTGATACCTTGCACGTTCCTTCCCGTAATGACTCGGTGAGTATTATGGGTGAAGTGCAAATGGCAACGTCTTACCGCTTCGACCCTGACGTATCGGTGGAAGAGTACATTGACCGCAGTGGTGGTACTAAAGAAAAAGCGGACGAAGATCGCATTTATATTGTTAAAGCCAACGGGGCCATTGAACGTTACGAAGGCGGCAGCAGTTGGTTTAGCTTTAGTGAAAGCTCTCAGTTAGGCCCGGGCGATGCTATTATTGTGCCTATGGACACAACGTATACTGAAAACTTGGAGTTGTGGTCACAGGTAACCAGTATTTTGTATAACACCGCTGTAGCAGTGGCTGCTATTAACAGTATTTAACAAATTTTACTGAAAATTTATAAATCCAGTTTGCATTTAGCAGCGTATAAACATACTATGAAAGTTGCTGTTAACTGGAGTGTTTTCAGTCTACAGCGATACATGTATCAATATCTCGGGAGTGAGGTTAATATTATGAAAACTTTAGCATTATCAGTTATTGCTGCGTTAGGTTTAGCGACTGCACCAGCAATGGCACAAGAAGGTACTGCTGGTGAGAGCGCATCAGGCGCTGGCATCGGTGGCATGTCAACCCAAGCAATGGTATTTGCGGGTGTTGCAGCAGCGGCAACTGTAGCAGTTGTTTCTGACAGCTCGTCAAACCCAGTAGTTGATGACAACCCTGAAGAACCAACAGATCCGGATCCAATCGTGACTGTAACTGGTACAGGTACTAACACCTACACTATTACTATTCCAGCTCAGTAATAGCTTATTGTGTTGGTTGCGAAGCGCTTCGCAGTGAACACTTTAAAAGAGCTGTGATAAAATACCGCCGTTTGGCGGTATTTTTTTATGCGTGATGGTTTAACTTGTGAGACTTATTATGATTCGGAACGGACTCTTTGCCGGTTTTCTACTAATTTTGGTTGGTTGTACAGCTGTTACGGACGAAGTTCGTGAAACAGTTGAGTATGCGTTTAAAGACACTGAAGATGCAGAGCTCAGCGCTGATGAAATAGAGAACTTTCCCTACACCTCTTTGTATGCCCAGTGGCAGGGAAAAGCCCGAAGCTTGATTGTTTTAGGTTTTATTAACAAACCGAATAAGTACCATTTTATTACCGCCGACAAAGAGACACTGGTTCTTGAGAATGGGCGCGTTACACGCACCCAAAGCCTGGACGATAACCTGTTGAGCGTTTCGAATTTAAAGAGTGACCCACTGCGTTGTATTGTAACAACCCCTCAGTCTTGTAATAACAGATGGCAGCGCGCTTATGACTACCAGTTCGACGACGGCACTCGTGTTAGTCGCAACGTGAAGTCGACATTTTCTGTGAAGCAGCGTGAGCAATTGGCTATGCCTTACGGCTCGGCAACGGCGACACTAGTGGAAGAAGCGGGGACGTTTCTTCTAACCGGTCAGCGCTTTGTAAATCGGTTCTGGGTGGAGCCGGACGGTCATGTCATAAAAAGCGAGCAACGCATTATTCCCAATAAGCCACTATTAAACCTTACCCAGGTTACCTGGATTGGTCGCACCAACAACTCAGAGTCAGCCCAATGAGTGATGTTATGAAACGTATCCTTATTACTTTATTCGCTATAGCCGTTTTGGCTGAGTCAGGCGTTGCAAACGCAGAAACCAAACAGGTGCAATTTGAGGGGCCGGTTAGACTAAAGCAGGCATTGAACGGCATTGAAGAGCAAGGCCTTCTGGCGGATGTCTATTGGCCCGCTGTACGTTTGGTTAAAACCGATGAAGCTGCCGAATTAGAACGTAAAAAACAAAATATACTTTTGCAGCTGGCTGAACTTGAAGCTTATTGGCGCGGCCGCCGTGAAACCGACAAAGCCGATGCCGCGCTGATGCTGCAAGGGCAAATTAAGGGCTGGCAGCTGGGGCAACAATACTGGGGTCATATAAGCATTGAACAAGCGCGCCAAAATTTAGCTGACAACCCACTGTTGCCGGAAGGAAGTTACTCGCTAGTTATGCCTGAACGCCCAGAGCATATTTATGTGTATGGCTTAGTCAGTAAGCCTGGAAAGTACGCATTTCATACAGGAAAGACAGTCGCAAATTGGCTGAGTAGTGTTGAAGAGCAATCTGAGTTACTTGATGGCTATAACAAAAACGTTGCGACGGTGGTGTCTGTTGATGACGAACAACAAACTAACTGGGCGTACTACAAACAAAGTGACACCGAGCTTATGCCCGGCAATATTCTTTGGTTAGGCTTTGAGCCGAATCAGCTACCGCCAAAATATAAGTCCTTGAATGACGATATTCGTGGTTTGTTGAAGCATTTTGTGGCAGATACGTCGGTTCGCTCAGCGACTAACGCGCCTGTGTACCAGGTAAGTGCAGCACCCACCTCAGAATGGCATTGGTCGCGTCGTGATTTGTCGCCCAGTTATAACGACTATGGCTCGGTAGGGTTATTACAGAACCCGACGGCTCGTATGATGGATGAAGGTGCTTTTGCGCTTAGCTATACCGATATGGACGAGTACCGTCGTTACACAGTGAACTTACAGTTGTTGCCTTGGTTAGAAACCACAGCGTTTTATACCGAATTTCCTAATCGTTTATACAGTGATGTGCCGGATTTTAGCAGCGATAATATTTATGCTGACAAAGGCTTCGATATAAAAGCCCGTTTATGGGAAGAGAGTTATTGGCTGCCGGAAGTGAGCGTGGGTTTTCGTGACTTTGCCGGTACCGGCTTGTTTGATGCGGAATACCTAGTCGCGAATAAACGTTTTGGCCCGGTTGATGTGAGCTTAGGGTTGGGATTTGGGCGCATGGGGACCCATGACGACTTTACCAACCCGTTCTGCGAGTTGTCTGACGATTACTGTCAGCGCGAAAATAGCTTTGGGGGCAACGGTGGTAAGGTAGAGTTTGACCGCTGGTTTACCGGACCTATGGCCGTGTTCGGTGGCTTGGAGTATCAAACTCCGTGGGAGCCGCTTAGTCTGAAGGTTGAATATGACGGTAACGACTACTCGACCGAGCGTGCCGGCGTACCGATAAAACAAGACAGCCGCTGGAACTTCGGCGCTAATTATCAGGTTTCTGATTACTTCGATGTGCAACTGAGTTATGAGCGCGGTAATACGCTCATGTTCAACTTTAGCCTGCGCACCAACTTCAATACGCTGAACCAGATAAAAGTGACGCCAGATAAGGTCGTACCAACGGAAGAAAAGCGCAAAGAGTCATTGGCCGACGTAGACTGGGCAGGAATGAACCGCACTATGCGTGAACAAATGGCGTTTAGCGGAGCGCGCTTTGCGGCGAAAGATGATGAAGTGACGATGTACGCTTACCACTCCCGTTATCGTGATAGTGAAGAAGCTTATGACCGGGCGGCTCGAGTTATGGCGGCGGAATTACCCGACAGTGTAAAAACCTACAATATGGTCGATATGACGCTGTTTGACCCGAACGTGAATACCAAAATTGATGCCGACCAGTTTAAAGACAGGGTACTTAACCGGGAGCCGGGCAAAGACGTTGACGAAGTGGACGACTTGTTCGTTCGACTGGAGTCGCCGGATATGCCTGAGCGCGGCGATGACAGCTGGAAACTTAACCCAGAGAACAAGTTCACTAACCGTTACGGCCTGAAGCCGTTCCTCGACCAAAGCTTTGGTAACCCTGAGACTTTCTATACCTATCAGCTGGGTGTTTATGCTTTTGGGCGTCGTTGGTTGAGTGACAATGTTGAGTTGTTTGGTGAGGTGGGCTTTAACATTGCCACTAACTATGACGACTTCTTGTTCTTAGGTGGCGGACGAGATGCGCTACCGCCGGTACGTACCGACATTCGTAAATACGTACAAAACGATATTTGGCTAGACTCAGCACAAGTGACTTACCATAAGCGCTTAGGTCAGGACTGGTTCGCCATGGCCTATGCGGGCTATTTAGAGCGCATGTACGGTGGCTTGGGTGCCGAAGTGCTTTATAAGCCAGTAGACAGTCGCTGGGCCTTTGGTTTGAATGCTAACCGGGTTCGCAAGCGCGACTTTGAAGGCGGTGCCGGTTTCTTAGACTACGAAGTGACGACAGGTTTTGCCAGTGTGTATTATCAAATGCCATGGTTGTCTGACTCGTTATTGCAGTTAGACTTTGGCCAGTTCCTGGCGAAAGACAAAGGCGTACAAGTAACCATGCAGAAACGCTTTGACAGCGGTGTGGTTGCCGGTGCGTATGCGGCCTTTACGGATGTGTCATCGGAGGAGTATGGTGAAGGAAGCTTTACCAAAGGCTTCTTCATTAGCATACCATTCGACTTAATGAGTGTGCGTCCGACCCGTGAGCGCGTTGGCTTTACTTGGGTACCATTGTCACGAAATGGTGGACAACAGTTGCAACGTCGCGCCCGTTTGTATGACTATACGGATGACAGAGCGCCGTTTTATAATCGCTAATACACGGAAACGATAAAAAGGATAAACACCGTGAACCCATTGAAGTTGTTGATGCAGTTACCGAGAAACGTGAAGCGCGGAATAGGGCTTTTCGTTGATGTTGTGTCCATTACGGTAGCAATGGTAACGGCCTACTTACTCAGCTTTGATGCCATTATGCCGCTGAAATGGTCGCAGTGGATGATTCTTGGTGGTCTTGTTTTATGCGCAACTTTATTGGCGTTTATTCGCTTTGGTTTGTACCGTGCGGTTGTCCGTTATGTTGGCTTTAAAGTGTTAAGTCTGGTTTTTGTGACTGTTGTCTTCAGCGGTGCATTTTTAGTCATTGGTGCGCTGGTTATGGGGATTGCGTTACCGGTGTCAGCAGTGGTGAATTACGTGCTGCTCGCATTCTTGTTAACCGGCGGCAGTCGCTTGATTGTTCGCGAAGGCTATCAGCGTGCTATGAGTCGTAAGAAGGATCGGGTGCTGATATACGGCGCCGGGTCTGCCGGTCGTCAGCTGGCGCAAGCCCTGAATAATGGTGGCGAGTTTCATCCGGTGATGTTTGCTGACGATGATTCTAGCTTGCAAGATACGTCGGTGCTTGGTATGAGCGTTATTAACCCGGAGCGTATTGAAAAAGCCGTGCACGACGCTGATATCCAACGTGTGCTTTTAGCCCTACCGAGTACTCCTCGTTCACGCCGTCGTGAAATTCTTGAAGCCTTAGAGTCTTTGCCGGTTAAAGTACAAACCGTGCCGGGCATGGCTGACATGGTGAACAACGAAATGTCCATTGACCAGTTACAGGACATTCGTGTGGAAGATCTATTGGGGCGAGATCCGGTAACACCGGATGCCCGCTTAATGGAAAAACATATTACTGGTTTGACGGTTTTGGTGACCGGAGCCGGCGGCTCTATTGGCTCTGAGCTATGTCGTCAGATATTGTTGCAGCGACCGAAAGTGTTGGTGCTTTATGAACTCTCTGAGTTCGCCTTGTACAGCATTGAGCGTGACTTGATTGATATCTGTGAGCAACAGGGCATTGGTGCCGAAGTGATACCGGTTATTGGTACCGTGCAACGGCGTAACCGCATTGAGACTGTTCTGAAAAGCTTTAATGTCGATACGGTGTACCATGCTGCCGCTTATAAGCATGTGCCTTTGGTTGAATACAATATGGTCGAAGGCGTGCGTAATAACGTTTTCGGTACCTGGCATACGGCGGAAGCGGCTATTGCAGCAGGCGTGAAACAGTTTGTACTGATTTCTACCGACAAGGCGGTGCGCCCGACCAATGTGATGGGCACGACAAAGCGCTTGTCTGAATTGGTACTGCAAGCATTGGCGCTGCGTCAGTCGGAAACCCGTTTTTGCATGGTGCGTTTTGGTAATGTTTTGGGGTCTTCTGGCTCGGTTGTTCCGCTGTTTAAAGAGCAAATTGAGCGTGGCGGACCGGTAACAGTGACGCACCCGGATATTACCCGGTTCTTTATGACCATACCGGAGGCGGCTCAGCTGGTGATCCAAGCCGGCACCATGGGCCACTCTGGCTCGGTGTTTGTACTGGACATGGGCGAGTCCGTTAAAATTGTCGACTTAGCTCGTAAGATGATCCGTCTGTCTGGTCTTGAAGAAAAAACAGAGCAGAACCCGCACGGCGACATAGCTATTGAGTTTACCGGTTTGCGCCCTGGTGAGAAGCTGTACGAAGAGCTACTCATTGGCGACAATGTGGAAGCCAGTGACCACGCTCGTATTCTGCGCGCAAATGAGCAGTCTCTGGCTTGGAGCGACATGCAGTTGTTGCTTGAAAAACTTGATGACACTTGCCAACGCTTTGCGATTGATGAGCTACGTGACGTGTTGCTAAAAGCCCCAACAGGTTACAAGCCAACAGACGACCGTATTTGTGATGTGATTTGGAACAAACACAGAACTTGTGAAGATAAAAGCGACGACGCAGACGTTGCATGACGTACTTAGGGACAGTTAAATGATAAAAAACGGACCTTATCTGGCACTGGATACCAGCTACCAGAAGCTGTCAGTAAATGAATTAACAGAGCAGGCAAGCAAACGCTTGCCTGAATCGTTTCATGAAGCTCGTGAGCAGCTTAGCCGTGGTGAGTATCTGAATGTCAGTGAAAACCGCCCGGTGACGCACACATTAAGCCGTTCTATTCATGCGGTGGCTAAGCAGACGAACCGTAAAACCCGCTTTGTTGAGGTGGTACAGAAGCTGCGTTCTGGCCGTTGGCTGGGGTCGACCGGCAAGCCTATTACCGACGTGGTCAATATTGGTGTAGGTGGCTCTGACTTGGGCCCGCAAATGGGCTCGTTTGCGTTAAAAGAGTTTGCTGATGATGCGGTTTTGCATGACCTGCAAGTGCATTTTGTTTCGTCGATGGATGGCGGACAGCTTTACGCGGTGTTACCTATTGTCGACCCGGAAACCACGTTATTTATTATTTCATCCAAGTCGTTTGGTACTATCGACACCTTTGCCAATGTCGATACCGTGCGCCGTTGGATAGAGCCTGCGTTGGGCCAGGAGCAGTGGCTGGGTAAGCACGTGATAGGCGTGTCGGCGAACGCCCAGGCGATGACCGACTATGGTATTCCGCCGTCGCAGCAATTCACTTTTGGCGAAGGGGTTGGTGGACGCTTTTCCCTATGGTCGGCTATTGGCTTGAGCATAGCGCTGACAACGGGTGTGCGGCCATTTGAGCGTATGCTGGAAGGCGCCAAAGCCATGGATGAGCATTTCTTTACGGCACCGGCAGAAGACAATTTACCCATATTACTGGCGCTTTACGGGGCATATAACCGAGAAGAGCTGGGCATTAATAACCTAGCGGTTTTGCCCTACGACGGTCGCTTGCGTATGTTACCGAACTATTTGCAGCAGCTGGACATGGAAAGTAATGGTAAACAGTCAACGGCAGACAATAAAGCGATTGATTACCCAACTGGCCCTATTATTTGGGGCGGTTTTGGACCGAATGGACAACATGCGTTTTTCCAGCACCTGCACCAAGGCTATGACGAGTTTACTGCGGACTTTGTTGCCGTGTTAAAACGCGCAGCGCCGGGTTTCGAACCCGCAGTTCAGGATGGCCTGGCGTCGCAGCAGCGTTTGGCCGTTGCTAATTGCTTAGCGCACAGACGCCTGATGTGGGAAGGCAGTAAGAACGTCGAGTCGCCGCGAGATAACTACCCCGGAGGACATCCATCGAACCTACTGATAATGGATGAGCTGACCCCCGAAAGCTTCGGTGCGTTGATAGCCGCTTATGAGCACAAGGTATTTACCCAGGGCGTTATTTGGGGATTAAACAGCTTCGACCAACCCGGCGTTGAGAAAGGCAAAAAGATAGCAAAAGATGTGCTTCGAGTACTCGACGGCGAAAGTGATGAGTCTTTTGATGAAAGTACCGATGCCGTTATAAAACGGATGGCGATGTAATGATTGGATTGCTTGATGACGTAAAACAAATTGCTCGCGACGCTGGTACCGCCATTATGGACGTGTACGAAAGTGATGACTTTAACGTGCAACAAAAGGGCGACGACAGCCCGCTGACAAAGGCCGATTTAGCAGCGCACAAGGTTATTTGTGAGGGATTACGTGAGTTGGATACGCAGTATCCGATTATTTCTGAAGAGTCTTCAGATATTAGTTGGGGGCAGCGTAAACACTGGACTCGCTATTGGTTGGTTGACCCGCTCGATGGCACTAAAGAGTTTATTAAACGCAATGGCGAATTCACAGTGAATATTGCGTTAATCGAAAAAGGCGTGCCGATTATGGGTGTGGTGTATGCGCCTGTATTGGATGCTATGTATACCGGCGAGCGTGATATGGGCGCCATGTTGAATGATAAGCCGATTAAAGTGGCTGCCAAAGCTCCGGCGACTTTGCGTGTGGTTGGCTCACGTTCACACCCGTCGAGGGAAACGACGGATTGGCTAGATTCCTTAGGCAAGCCATACGAAATGGTGCCTATGGGCAGCTCATTGAAAATATGTCTGGTGGCTGAAGGCGAAGCTGACATTTACCCGCGTTTAGGCTCTACCTGTGAGTGGGATACCGCGGCAGCCCATGCCGTCTTAAGCGCCGCGGGTGGCGACATCGCCACCATTAACGGCGACCCGCTGCTTTACAACCAAAAAGAAGATTATTTAAACCCGCATTTTATTGCCCGGCCACAAAGCCACATTTAAAAACTGAATAGCTAAAAGCCGCACCTGACAACGGTTGGGTGCGGCTTTTTTGTTGCTTTCCCAATTGTCTTTGTTAATTGGTGAGCTAAAGTTTTCAGAGACAAGCCGTGGCGGCGTATTTAGTTTTGCCTACGATAATGCTTTCCTAACGTCGGACTACCGCTTGCAGGTTGACCCTCAGCTCACGCTACACCGTGGGGAGTTTTACAATGATGCACCCGATAAAAATTTCAGGGTAACCTTCAAATAATCCCTACCACAATAGAAACTGCTAATAATGTTCTCTATATAAACCATAAAAAACCTTTATGGTTTATATATAAAACGATCCTTGATGATCTTCCAATTTGTGCTATATATAAGCCTTAAGCCACTTTTGTGATTCATATATGGAGCATTATGCCAAAGTCTGTTGTAAGAACTTATTCTAAATACACTCAAGAAGCTTTATCGTTACTTGCAGGGTTAATACGTGCTGCAAGGCTTGAGAATAAGATGAGTGCTCAAGAAGTGGCTGACCGAGCGGGCATTTCCCGGAGCATGCTGGTTCGCATAGAAAAAGCTGACCCCAAGTGCGAAATTGGTGCAACGTTTGAGGTGGCCAAAATTGTTGGTGTGAGCTTATTCGAGACAGAACCAAGTCGATTGGCGATGCAGCTTGAGCAGGTTAATGAAAAACTGTCTCTGCTGCCTAAAAGCGCCAGAAAAACCCAAAAGGTAGTCAAGGATGATTTCTAAGCGGGAATACCAGGAAGCGTACGTTTGGATTTGGTTGCCTGATGAAACCAAGCCGACTGTTGCTGGACGTTTGGAGCCCGACGGCGAGAAGTTATATTTCAACTATGGTAAGAGTTACCTTGAGCGCGTAAAAGATGCCATTCCAATTTACGAACCAGAATTACCGCTAAAACCTGGTGTTTTACCGTTGATGGAAGGCCTTAGTGTTCCAGGGTGTATAAGAGATAGTGCGCCGGATGCGTGGGGGCGTCGGGTTATTATAAACCGTCGATTAGGCCATAAAGGAGATAATATTGACACGGGGCAGCTTGATGAACTCACCTATTTGTTAGAGTCAGGCTCTGATCGCATAGGCGCTTTAGACTTTCAATTGTCAGCGACTGACTATGCGCCGCGAGTTTCTACGAATGTCACTATGGAAGAATTGGTTGAATCTGCTGAACGGGTTGAAAAAGGCATTCCGTTGACGCCTGAGTTAGACCAGGCATTATTTCACGGCAGCTCGATAGGTGGTGCTCGCCCCAAAGCCTTGATTGAAGAGCAGGGGAAGAAGTATATAGCGAAGTTTTCAGCGAGCAATGACATTTATAGTGTTGTAAAAGCTGAGTACGTTGCCATGCGACTAGCAAGCCTTGTGGGGCTAGATGTTGCTTCCGTTAAGATAGCTCGAGCTGCACATAAGGACGTATTGTTGGTTGAGCGCTTTGACCGGGTTGCTAAAGGGGGCAGATGGGCGCGTAAGTCGATTGTATCGGCTCTGACTTTATTTGAACTTGATGACATGATGGCGCGCTATGCAAGTTATGAGACTTTGGCGGAAATTATTCGGGCGCGCTTTACCGAACCCAAAAAGACTCTGCGCGAGCTGTTTTGTCGATTAACGTTTAACATTTTGTCCGGTAATACAGATGATCATGCCAGAAACCATGCAGCCTTTTGGGATGGCAAAACACTATCTTTAACTCCTGCTTACGATATTTGTCCTCAGGGGCGCACAGGGAACGAGGCTTCTCAGGCAATGATGATTTCCGGCAATAATAAACTGAGTCAACTAAAAACCTGTTTAGAAACTGCTCATAATTTCCTCTTGTCACAGGATGAAGCGAAAGAGATATTCGATCATCAAATTCAGACGATCACGGATAACTGGGAAGCAGTGTGTGATGAAGCGACGCTGAACGAGGTGGATAGACGGTTATTATGGAGCCGCCAATTTCTTAACCCATACTCAATGATACAGAAATAGGGATTCGAGTTGGGCTTGAGGTCTGGGCGTAACTTGGTACGGTGACGTATTAGCCACCGTACCAAGCTAGGTTTAAGGACGGTTACTCTTCGCCATCGTCGTCTTCGTTTTCAACTTCGGCTTCTTTGACGAGAATGTAGCTTTCTTCAACCCAGACACCTTCTATTTCAATGACAGTGCCCACGTCGAGGGCTTCGATAAATGTCACAACATCGACTTCTTCGTCATTTAATTCAAGTTCGGCGTCTTCAGCAAAACGAAGCTCTTTTCCGTTGACAAAAACCGCATCACCTTCTATTGACTCTACTGCGCCTTTAAATTCGGCTTTGCCTGTGTTGTCAGGGCGGCCATTGTCATCGTCATCGCCTTCACCACTCACATTCTCTACCTCAACCTCAGTGGCCAGTAGCGAACCGTCAACGTAGTTACCTTCCACCTCAACGATAACGGCATTCAGGCTTTCAACGAGGGCGATGAAGTCTTCAAGTGAAATAGTGCCGTCGTCGTCTTCGAACTCGGTGTTTTCGTCAAAGGTTACGTTTGCGTTTGCGATTGTCATGCCTTCAGTACTGACAGCAGAGACTCGTCCTTTCACTTCGCCGTCGCGCTCATCTTCCTCAATACGTTTCACTTTAAGCGCAATAGCATTACCTTCGTCGTCCTGACGTGAAACTACTTTCAGCCAATCATTGACTTCAATGTTGTCAAAGGTGAAGCGGCGTTCATCCAGATCTGACTCATCTTCATATTGAGTTTCTGATGTAACGGTGAAAGTCGTGTCGTTGAGCACAAAAGTCATAGCTTCTGCGTCAATGTCGGTCACTTGCCCTTCGACTTTGCTGCGCGCATCACGAGCTTTGAACTCGACTTCTTCCGCAACCAGTTGATCTCCGTCTAATACGGCTTCCACTTTAACAATAATACCGTTAGCTAGCGTGTCGGCGGTGCCGTCTTCAAATTCTGTGCTGTCGCTGACAACAAAGTCATATTGGTTCACGGAGAAAGTACCGGCTTCTTCGTCATAGTTTTTAACGATACCGGCAATAGTGACTTCGTCAGTGTCTTCGTCTAAATCTAAGTCTTCTTTATTCTCGATAGTCGCGACGGTTAACGTATTACTGTCACTGTTATAGCTTTCACCTTCGCCTTCGACTTTCACAAACAGCCCATCTGCGAGGTCTTCAACACTCATATCCTCAAACTGTGCGGTCGAGTAGTTAATGGTTAGATCGCCCAGAGTAAACGTTGTAGCGTCCGTATCTAAATTAGCAACATTACCTTTGAGCTTAATGTCTGTTTCTTCGTCTTCAAGCTCTACTAAGGTTGCGTAGAAGTCGCCGTTTTCATTGATATAACCGCTAATTTCGACCAGATTACCGATGGTTAATGTCTGAATGTCGGCGCCCTCAAACTCTGTTAAGTCATCATAAATAACGGTTTGACCCAGCACTTCAATTTGCTCTGCTTCTCGGTCAATAAACGCAACAGGCCCCTGCAAACTCTCTTCATAGGTAATTTGTTCTGCTTCCGGGTCTTCGCCATTGTTGGAGGCAGAAGCAGCAACGGTTACCACCATACCTACTCTCAGTTGCGCTTCGTCTGCAGCTGGTGAGTTACCAACGGCAATAGCTGCATTGTCAGAGCCATAACGCTGGCCGTTTACGTACACACTACCAAACCCCGTAATGACCCCTTTAGTGACAACGGTTGTCGTGCTGCCTGTGTTGTCACCGCCGGTATTATCGCCGCCAGTGTTGTTGTCTGGTGTGGATGAGTCGCTTGATCCACCACAAGCCGACAAAGCACCGGCAATGGCTAATACTAAAAGAGAGTGCTTAAAACGCATGCGTGTTACCTCAGTTTTACTTTTGGTTAGGTTTTACCCAATGTAGCGGACTTGTGCTAGGGGTGTCATTGATAAATTTGAGTAACTGCTACGTTACGCAAATGTTAGAAAATGTTTCAAGGTCTTTGAGTTAGTTTGTTTTAAATGCTGTACTTTTAATATCACACAAAGTCAGTAGCAACTCTCCTAAATACCTTAAGATATAAAAGTAATACCATATTTATTTATTTTTTATGCGTATATGGTATATATTTAATGTTGAAGTTTGAATTTGATAGCGGCAAAAGCTTGTCGGCGTGAGGTGAAGCTTTATGAAAGCGAGTGAATTTGACAAAAAGTTTGATTCAGATGAAGACGTTATGGATGAGCTTGAGCTGGAAAAGGCGAAAAGACCCATGCGCAAACAAAAGCGAGTAAATGTGGATTTTCCTGAATGGATGCTAGCCTCTTTAGATGAAGAGGCTGCCCGCATTGGTGTAACGAGACAATCTATTATTAAAGTTTGGTTAGCAGAGCGGCTTGAACAAATTCAACGGAATGTCTAGGTGAGAGATATGAAATTACTAGTAGCTTTTATAACAACCATGTTTTTGGCCGGTTGCAGTAGTGCACAGTCAGCGCAGGATGAACCTGTTACTATGGCGGATATAAAGAGCTTAATTGGCACACCGGCAGCGCAGAGTATTGAGAGTTGTAAAGTGTTACCGGTGGGCAAAAAGGCTTGCGGCGGCCCGGAAGGTTATGTGGTTTACAGCAGTGAAACCGTGACTGATGAGCGGGCGCTGATGAACGCCATACACCAGTACAATGAGAAGGCGAAAGAAGACGCCAAAACGGGCTATTCTACCTGCCAGTTCATACCTGAACCTGAACCGCAGCTAAAAGGCGGTGTTTGCTGGATACCATAGTGTAGCAATACCTTGCATCGCTTATGATACTTATTCGAATGGAAAACGCCTGAGATTGCGAGACCTAGGGTGATAGTGGACAAATACTAACCGCTTAATTAGATTGATAGTATAAACATTTAATGGTGAGCGGAGGCATAATGCACAAGATTAATCGTATTGATTATCCAGAGCTTGATAAGCTTCTGTGGGATACCACTGCGCAATACTTGACGCCAAAAGAGGCGTTGGATATTTATGAAACTCGATGGCGCTTTGTCGAAGAAAAGCAAATGCTTGAGCATGAGCGGCAATTGATTGATAAATTAGCAAAGGATGCCGGAGGCTTTCTTCCAAGTGCAGCGTAAAAGTCGATGAAAACTTATCAACGTAAACACCATCAATTAATTCAGGGTATACGGATTTAATGGTTGATGGGGCACCTTCACCCCATCAATCTGATACCACCCTCAGATGGTTGATAGATCGACTCCGTAGTTGAGTTCCTCTGCG